>Ga0307513_10002089_pt1 | contig 28063 bp, 32 predicted proteins | sample 15_EM_MG_FD_202174 | JGI IMG/M metagenome (GOLD analysis project Ga0307513, IMG submission 202174) | Populus trichocarpa ectomycorrhiza microbial communities from riparian zone in the Pacific Northwest, United States - 15_EM | ecosystem: Host-associated > Plants > Roots > Unclassified | place... | reverse complement strand
GGGGCGTTGGCGCGGCGCCAGCGCTCGCCGTCGCGGCGACGGAACCGCATCGTCGCCGGTGCGCCCAGCGAGATGCCAACGACATGGTCGTAGATCGGGCGGTCGCGGTGCCAGCCGATCCCAGCGCCGGCATCGTAGCGGAGCAGCAATGCCTGGACGAGCGCATCGGGCGCGAGACCGGCGGCGGCGGCCGCGCGATCGCGGATGGGGAGCAGCCAGTCGGGCATCGCGGCACCCCGGCTCAGCACGCCCGACTGGAAATCATATTGCCAGCCGAAACTGTGGGTAAGGCGCTTGCCGGTCCATTGCTGGAAGCGGAACGGCGTCAGGTCGACGCCGTCGATCGCGGCGATCAACGCGGCTTCCTCGGGCGGCGCGAGAAAATCGGATCGGATGCAAAGTCCGGGCAATATTGGCGTGTGGAACAGATCGAGGGTCACGCGCTCGATATGCGAACAATCGGGGAACATGCAAGATGCAGCGAGTTGTTCAGCCTCGCCGAACGTTTCGACTCAGTTGAAAGCCGGTCTAGGCGATCGGGCGGCCCGGCGCGGGGACATACGGGACGTCCTTGAGATAATCGAGCATTTCGCGGATGCGGGCGACGTCACGACCGTCACCATCGGGCTGGTCGGTGAACAGCGACCCCCAGAATTCTTTAAGCCACATCACTGCATCCCCATTAGGTACTGAACGGTCCTAATTGGACGACCATGGTTAATTTGTGTAGCCGTCGCCCCCCCGGTGTTTCCGCACGATGCAAAAGCGAGGAAGCCGCGCGATCAGGCTGATCGACTTTTCCTTTATTGCGGCAACAGGCGTTTCGGCGCATGGGACTTGCCCCTTTACCGACAAGCAAAGTGACGATCATGGCCGCCAAATGGGCCCCCGACAGCTGGACCACTCACGAAGCGCGCCAGTTGCCCAATTATCCCGATGCCGCCGCGCTGAATGCCGCGACGAAGCAACTGACCAACTATCCGCCGCTGGTCTTTGCCGGAGAGGCGCGCAATCTGACCACCGATCTGGCGCGTGTGGTGGAGGGCAAGGCGTTCCTGCTTCAGGGCGGCGATTGCGCCGAGAGTTTCGCCGAATTCCACCCCAACAACATCCGCGACACGTTCCGCGTGATCCTGCAGATGGCGGTGGTGCTGACCTACGCATCGAAGCTGCCGGTGGTGAAGCTCGGCCGCATGGCGGGACAATTCGCCAAGCCGCGATCGACCGATACCGAGACGATCGATGGCGTCGAACTGCCGAGCTATCGCGGCGACAACGTCAACGACATCGCCTTCACCCCCGAAAGCCGCATTCCCGACCCGCAGCGGATGATCCAGGGCTATTCGCAATCGGCGGCGACGCTCAACCTGCTGCGCGCGTTCGCGCAGGGCGGCTATGCCAATTTGCACCAGGTGCATCGCTGGACGCACGATTTCCTCGGCTCGAGCCCCTGGGCGAAGAAGTACGCCGAGACCGCCGACCGGATCGGCGAAGCGCTGGAATTCATGGAAGCGTGCGGGATCAATCCCGACACCGTGCCGCAGCTCGGCCAGACGCAATTCTACACCAGTCACGAGGCGCTGCTGCTCCAATACGAGCAGGCGATGACGCGGCAGGACAGTCTGACCGGCGATTGGTACGACACCAGCGCGCATTTCCTGTGGATCGGCGACCGCACCCGCTTCGACGGATCGGCGCATGTCGAGTACCTGCGCGGGATCGGCAATCCGATCGGCCTGAAATGCGGGCCGAGCCTGGAGCCCGACGTGCTGCTGCGCTTGCTCGACACGCTCAACCCGGCGCGCATCCCCGGCCGCATGACGCTGATCACGCGCTATGGCCATGACAAGATCGAGGCCGGGCTGCCCAAGCTGGTCCGCGCGGTGAAGCGCGAGGGGCATCCGGTGATCTGGAGCTGCGACCCGATGCACGGCAACGTCATCAAGGCCGCCAACGGCTACAAGACGCGCCCGTTCGAGCGCATCCTGGCCGAAGTCCGCGGCTTCTTCGCCGTGCACCGCGCCGAAGGTACGTTCGCCGGCGGCATCCATGCCGAGATGACCGGGCAGAACGTCACCGAATGCACCGGCGGCGCGGTCGATGTGACCGAGCAGAGCCTGGCCGACCGCTACCACACGCATTGCGACCCGCGGCTGAACGCGGGGCAGAGTCTGGAGCTGGCGTTCCTGCTCGCCGAGATGCTGAACGATGAGCTCAGGCAGCGGCGGGCGGAGGCGGCTTAGGGGCCGTAGGCGGCCGGGAGCGGACCGACAAGTTTCGGCCGGATCATGCGACATGCCGTCAATCGCCTGCGTCTCATCGTCATGGATCATTTACGAGCTTTTCGTCAGAGTCTCGCCCTGTCGATGTCGATGATAGCCTTGGCAAATGCCTCTGGCGCCTCCTGCGGCAGGTTATGGCCTATCCCGCCGACGATGGTGCGGTGTTCATAACCACCAGTATATTTTTTCGCATAGGCGCTAGGATCGGCATGTGGGGCGCCGTTCGCGTCGCCCTCCAGCGTGATCGCTGGAACGCCGATAGTCGGGAAGCTGGCGATTTTCCGCTCCAGATCGTCATATTTCGCTTCCCCCGGCTCCAGGCCGAGATACCAGCGATAGTTGTTCAGCGTGATCTGCACGAAGTCCGGATTCTCGAAAGCTGTTGCGGTGCGCTCGAACGTCGTCTCGTCGAACGCCCATTTCGGCGATGCGAGCTCCCAAATTAGCCTGTTGAAGTCCTTGGTGTGCTGCGCGTAGCCAGCCTTGCCGCGATCGGTGGCGAAATAGAACAGATACCACCAGGCCAGTTCCGCCTTGGGCGGCAACGGCATCTGCACGGCCTGCTGACTACCGACCACATAGCCGCTGACGGAAACGAGACCCTTGCAGCGATTGGGCCACAGGAAGCTCATCAGGTTCGCCGTCCTGGCACCCCAGTCGAACCCGCCGATGACGACCTTCTCGATCTTGAGCGCGTCAAGGAAGTCGATCGCGTCGACCGCCACTGCGGCCGGCTGGGCGTTACGGGGCGTATCGGCGGAGAGAAAGCGGGTTTCGCCATAGCCTCGCAGATAGGGAACGAGCACACGATAGCCGGCCTGGGCGAGTATCGGCGCGACCTCGACGAAAGAATGGATGTCGTAGGGCCAGCCATGCAGGAGCAGCACCGGCGGACCGTCCGCCGGACCGGCCTCCGCATAGGCGATGCAGAGCACGCCGGCATCGATGTGCTTGAGCGGGCCGAAGGTGCCGCGTGATGCGTTGCCTCGCTTTACGACGTCTGTCTGGGCAAGGGCTGGACCAGTGCCGCCAAACTGCGTGGCCACCAACCCCAACATGGTCGCGCCGAGGAATTGCCGTCGCGGTTGATTGACCTGATCTTCCATTTTTAGCTCCCGAGAGAATTCATGGTTCGGGCACACCTGCCCCAACCTTCGCGGCACGCCGGCGCCGCAAGCCTCGGGGATTGGCTCCGTATCATTGATTGGCGCCGGGCGCGCCGGGCCGCACCGCCACGGACTCAGCCCTTCCAGGCCAAGAGGCCCCACAACACCAGGACGCCTGCGACCAGCGAAGCGAGTGAGCCCCCCGCGAGGACCACGGTGACGACAACCTCACGCACTCCGGTCGCCTGGTGACCAGCGCCCGCGATGGGCGTCGCTCGACTGGTTCCCCAGAGCGCCGCGAGCAGCAGGCTAACGAAGACAGCATAGAGACCGCCGGACATGAGCAGCTGCGCCGCGCGCGCCGCCCCGATGGGCAGGGCCATGCGCTGCCACATCAGCCCCAGCACCCAAAGGATGATGCCCCCCTGCAGTCCGGCGACATGTGCCGACACCCCCATGCGCGGATTGACCAACGCGGGTACGACGAAGCCGATCAGCAAGCTGAGCAGGAACAGGATCGTACCGGAAATCAGAAGCTGCTGCGGTATCGGGTTCATGGACTTTCTCCGGACATGCTCAGGACGCGACCTCGGCCGTCGGTATGCGCGGCGCGACATGCCGCAACGCGACTTCCCGCATCTCGGGAGGGATCGGCGCGGATTTGCGCGCGACACGATCCATGTGGATGGCCGTCATCTCGCAGATGGCGACGATTGCGCCAGTCTCGGAGTTCAGCATTTCATGCACGAAGCGGATGACCTTCTCGCGCACCTCGCGGAGGTAACTCCGGACCTCCAGAAGCTCGCCGGCGAGCACCTCCTGTTTGTACGAAATGTTCTGTTGCAGGGCGACGAAGCCGCGGCTCTCGTCCCGCGAATAGCTCGGTTTCAACAGGCCAAGCCGCGCGACCAAGCTCCAATTCGCCTCGTCGAACTTCGAGACGTACCACATGACGTTCATATGGCCGTTGTGGTCGCACTGCCACGGGTACACGACACCACGATAGGTTGCTTCTTCACTCATGCGGGCATCTCCAGGTGATTGTGGATCGATCTGGATTCCTCGGCAGGAAAGATCATGCAGGTCTCGCTGCCATGAGCGAGCAAGCTCCCGCGCCCATCGAAGAGACGACCTTCGCTGGTCGCTGTCCTGCTCCCGCGGTGGATCACCTTGCCCTCGCAGCGCACCGTCCCGCTCGAGGGCAGTACCGAACGGACGAAATTGATCTTCATTTCGATAGACGTGTAGGTCTCGCCGACCTTCAACGTCGTGTGGACGCAATGGGCCATTGCCCCGTCAAGAATGGTGGCCGCCCAGCCGCCTTGGATCGTTCCGACCGGATTGAGGTAACGGGCAGACGGCCTGCCTTCGAAGACGACCCTCCCATGCGCCACCTCGGCGAGGTCGATATCCATCGTGTCGGCATAGGGCGCTACCGGATGACGGCCATCGAGCATGCCGTGCAGAAAGGACATTCCGTCCTCGGCAACGAGTGCTTCACGCGTCACCACGCCAACTTCTCTGCTTTGATCGTCGACCAACTTCCACAACACTCCATCGTTCCGTTTACGCGCGATAGCCGGAGCGACTCCGACCGTTACGCTGGCCACCAACCATGTGGCCTCGGCGCATCTGGCACGGACATCCGCTGCAAACGTATGTGGAATTTCCCAATTCCGACGCGCGCGAGTCGGCAGACGGCGATCTCGATCTCAAGCCTTGGCGCTCGGCAGGAACCTGTCTCGCGATCGCCGAATTTCCTCGGCGAGAAACTCGGACGTGACCTTGATGCGAGCGACGTCGCGCATGTCCGAGTGCACGATCATCCAATAGGTCCGCTTCAGTTGCACCTGATCGGCCAGGACGCGCACCAATCGTTCGTCCGCATCGGCGAGGAAGCGGGGCAGGATACCGAAGCCGGCTCCCGCCACCGTTGCATGCCACTGCGCGACCAAGGTGGAGCAGCGGATATTCGGCATGATCGCCTTGGATATCTCCTGCGGGATGTCGAGCTCGGGCGCGTAGAGATAGTCGTCGATATAGGCGACAAAGGGATGTGCGGCGAGGTCGTCGGGCTTGCGGACATTTTCCCAGAGCGCCGGGTTCGCCTTAGCCGCGTAAACGCCGACTTCGAAGTCAGTCAGCTTGCGCCCGTGCAGCCGCCCGCGCGGTGGGCAGGACATGGCGATCGCGATATCGGCCTCGCGTTTCGAGAGGCTGAAAACCCGGGGCAGCGCGATGAGTTCTATTTCAAGGTCGCGATGCGCGGCCGCAAGCTTGCCGATTGCGGGAGCCAGGATGGCCGTGCCGAAGCCATCGGGAGCGCCGATCCGCACCACGCCGGAGACGCTGGCGCTTTGGCTGAACTCGCGATCGAGAGAGAAAACAGAGCTCTCGATCGCTTCGGCATGCGCGAGCAACTGCTCCCCTTGCGACGTGAGCGAATAACCAGTGACCGCATGGTCAAACAGTTTCGCGCCAAGGGCTTGTTCGAGTGTCGCAAGGCGACGGCTAAGCGTGGAATGATCTATCCGGAGGTGCTTGGCGCCAAGGGTGAGCTTTCCTGCACGCGCTACGGCGAGGAAGCATCGCAACAAATCCCAATCGAACGATTGACCCATGTGAACTCACGCCATGCAACGGCTGCATGTTAAGCGATATTGAAAATCGTACCATCGGCTTTGGCCGGATCGCCTCTTAATCGCCACGGAGGCCGCTAGACTGCGAGCGTCTTCTCGAAGCAGACTAACCTCCAATCGACGCTGGATGCAGGGGCGTAGCCGAAAGCGCGGGCGTAACGACATATCCGAGCGTTGGACTCGAGCATCTCCACAAAGATGCGCCTTACGCCTGAGGCCATTGCATGACGTTCGAGTTGCTTGACCAACGACCTGCCGATGCCCCGACCCTGCCACCGATCATGCACCGACAAGGCCAGCTCGGCCCGTGACCTATCCTGGTCGAGGACATACCGCGCTTCGCCAACGACGATTTCGCTCCCATCGTGCATGGTCGTCGCCAGCATCGTGAACTGATCCGTGCATGCTCTCCGGACAAAATGCTCGATCACCGATTCCGGCAATTTACTCATGCCGCCCAGGAACCGGTTGTAGCGCGCCTGGGCCGAGAGCGAGCAGAAATAGGCTTGCACCTGTTCTCGATCCCGCGGGTCGGCAAAGCGGATGCAAACCGGCCAACCAGTGCCGGGAGAGGGCAGTTCAGCGGCCTTGCCAACGCCGACTGTTGGCGCCTTCCTGCGCCGACACCTGATTTGATCCACCATCGCCGATCCTAATCGAGGTCGCGGTGCGCCAGCATTGGATCTTTCGACCCGCCGTTCACGGGCAAACGCTGGGCTTTCGCGATGGGCGTGACCTGGCACGATCACGCACCAGTTACCTATACGGAATTTTCCAATTCCGCTGCGGGGCTTATCGCTTGCTCGGTTCTGACGAGCGAAACGAACGGCAGGTTTCGGAAGCCACCATCAGCCGCCCAACGACCGACTTTGCAACTACGGTGACGGGCGCACCAACGCCCAATTAGCTGTGTCTCAACTCGGGGGCACTCCACACCATCACCGTAATTACGACGGCGGACAGATAACGCCGGCCAGTGTCGCAGGTTGAATTTTAGCGCCCCCGTTGTCGCGTTGCATCCCGGCGTCCTATAAGCATTTGGCGAATGTATGGGGGATCGGATGGCTCATTGGCTTCCAGTGATAATCGGCGTGGCTGTCGCAATCGGCCTCTCGCTCAGCGGGCTCTTTTATCTGCGCTCCAAAAAGCCTGACGCGAAGAGTGGGCTCGGCGATTTTATCGATCATGGCAGCCAGGGCGGCTGACGCTCAAATTGGATGCGGCCCGCGGCTGCATGCGGGGCGGAACTCGGAGCCGGCGTTCCCGCTGGGCGAAATGCTGAACGATGAGCGCAGGCAGCGGCAGGGCCGCCGTATCTGAATGACGACCCCCTTTTGGAAGCCGCCATGAAATCGATGCGGGGCGGAATATTGGTACCGAGATGCCTAACGATGCGGTGCTGCGGAAGCTCGGATTAGCTCCCGCAGCACAGGCATCAGGCGAACGCACTGTTGGCGTAATCGGCAATTAGCTGCGCCGCGATGGCGAGCGGAACGAAGGGCGCGACAAGCGCGAGCGCGAAGGATATGGCCGAGCCCCTTGCCCGGCTGAATTGGTCTTTCACGGTAGATCTCCTGGTCAGTAATAAAAGAATGGGTCCAGCACGCGGACCTCGGTGATCGGACCGACGGGCAGTTCGTTGCGTTCCCCCGCCGACCGGATCGCGTCCGGGTTGGGCGCGTCGTAGATGCAGAAGGTCTTCTGCTTGTCGGCGGACACGAAGCTCTGAACCCAGTTTACCGAGCCGGTGGCATTCTCATCGACGACATTGAGGCAGGCGGCAGCGCCATCCACGTTGCAGGGTATGTGAAGGCCGGTCGGGAAGCTTCGTTCGACCATGTAACGCGGCATGATGTTTCTCCTTTGCCTGGTTTGAGCAAGGACGAGATCGTCGAAAATCCGCCCTGCCGCATCGGCGGACTTCCCTATTTTGCGAACCGGCCATCCCCTATTTTGGCGTTCCCTATGTTCCGGGGCCGCTTTCACCTATTGTGGCGGCGCCATGTTGCTCGAGCGCGACTCCATTCTCGACGGCCTCGATCGCCTGGCCGTCGACGCGATTGCGGGGCACGGTCGGGTCGTGTTTGTCGTCGGCGAGGCAGGGATCGGCAAGACAAGCGTGCTGCGCGCCGCGGCCGCGCGGATGGAGGGGCGACTTCGGCTGATGTGGGCGATGTGCGAAGATTGGAGCACGGCCGAAGCGCTGACCATATTGCGCGATCTGCCGGTGATCGACGCTGCCACGCTCGACAATACCCATGACGGCAGCGCGCGGTTCGCGCTGTTCGGGGACACGTTGGCGCGTCTGAGCGACGAGCCCACGGCGCTGCTTATCGAAGACCTGCACTGGGCCGATGACGGGAGCATCGATCTGATCCGCTATCTTGGCCGGCGGATCGCCGATCGCCCGCTGCTCATCGTGATTTCCTCGCGCAACGAGGATCAGGGCGCGCGCGGGCGGCTGAGCCGCGCCGCCAGCGACTTGCCGGCGCCGGTCCGCCAGCGTGTCGATCTCGCGCGACTGTCGTCGGCCGCGGTCGGCAAGCTCGCCGCGGCAGAGGGCCTGATCGGCTGTGCGATTCACGACGCCACGGACGGCAATCCGCTTCTGGTGACCGAAATCCTCGCGAACAAGGGCAGCCGATCGACCTCGATCGACGATCTCGTGCTCGCTCGTGCGGACCTGCTCGACCCGCCGGCGCGCGCATTTCTCGATTTCTGCTCGATCGTTCCGCGCCGCGTGTCGCTAGCGCAGATCGAGGCGCAGGGCGCGACGGGCCGCGACATCGCAGCGTGCGTCGATGGCGGGCTGTTGCTGGCCGACGGCGAAGGTCTGGCATTCCGTCACGAAATCACCCGGCGCGCGGTCGCCGCGGCGCTGTCGCCACTCGGCCGCAAACAACTTCACGCGCACGAGCTCGCCCGGCTCGAACAGGCCGGAGCGAGCGCCGCGCGGCAATTGCATCATGCGGTTGGCGCCGGCGAGATGGGGGCAATCCGCGCACTCGCGCCGGAGGCCGCGCGGACCGCGGCGGCGCTGGGCGCGCATCACGAGGCGGTTGCGGCGTGGGGTGCGCTATTGTCCCGCGACGAACAGCCGCTCGACCCCGCGCATGGCCAGGCATTCGCGCACGAATTGCACGTCACTGGCGACCTCGCCAGCGCGGTCGAGTGGCAGCGGCGAGTATTGGCGATATACGAGGCCGACGGAGACCGGCTGCGACAGGGCGACGCGCTGCGCTTCCTGTCGCGGCTGCACTATCTCAATGGCGATCGCGCGCTCGCCGACCAGACCGGCGAGGCGGCGGTGGCCGCACTCGAACCCTATATCCACACACCCGAGCTGGCGCTGGCCTATGCCAATCTCGCCCAGCTCGCGATGCTCGCCGACGACCCCGACGAGACGCTGCGATGGAGCGAGCGGGCGATCCCGATCGCGCGGGCCCTTGGCCGTGACGACATCCTCGCGACGGTGCTCAACAATTACGGTACCGGCATGCAATATGACGACCTCGATCGAGGGCTGTCGTTGCTCGACGAGAGCATCGCCCTGGGCGCGGCTACGGGCAGCCAGGAGCATGTCGCGCGCGCCTTTACAAACAAGAGCTGGCTGCTGCGCCAGGCGCGTCGGCTCGATGCGGCACTAGCGGTCGCGGCCGAAGGAGTTGCCTATTGCCGCGAGCGCGACCTCGATACGTGGCGCGACTATATGATCGGCGGCCAGGCGCTGAGCTTGCTCGATCTCGGCCGTTGGGATGAGGCGCGAACGACGGCCAAACCCGTCGTGTTGTCGACGACCAACACGTATCTCATGCGCAACCCGGCGGTGCGGGCGCTGGCGATGCTGAATATCCGATGCGGCGACGCCGATCCGGGCGAGCTGATCGCCGAACTGCGCGAGCATATGGCGCGCGGGCGCGAGGCGCCGCGATTTTCGAGTCTCGCGTTGATTGCCGCCGAGCACGCCTGGACCTGCGCCCTGTCACCGGACGAGCCGCTTGCGTTGCTCGCCGAGGCGGCGGCCCTGATCCGTCGCAACGGCAGTCCCTGGGATCGCGCGCAACTATGGTATTGGCGTCGCAAGCTCGGTGACAACACTGCGGCACCGGCCAACATCCCTTTGCCCTACGCCCAACTCGCGCAGGGAAAGGTGGCGGCGGCGGCGGCGGCGTTCGCCGATCAAGCGATGCCGTTCAGCGAAGCGCAGGCACTGATCGAAGGAGACGATGCGCAGGCGATGGACGGCTTGGCGATCCTCGACCGGCTGGGCGCAATTGCCTGGGCGACGCGGGCACGCAGCGATCTGGCGACGCGAGGGATGCGCAAGGGCGTGCGCGGCCCCCGGGCATCGACACGTCGCAACAGCTTTGGGCTGACCCGACGTGAGATCGACGTGCTCGGCGCGATCGACAAAGGCTGGACCAACAAGCAGATCGGCGAGCGGTTGTTCGTCTCGGCGAAGACGATCGATCACCACGTCTCGTCGATCCTCGGCAAGCTCGGCGCGCGCACCCGCGGCGAGGCTGCGGCGCTCGCCCGCGAGGCTGGCTTGTTGGACTGAGACTCCGCTCGCCCGCACCGCCATGCGCGATCAGCGCGCGACACTCGCCCCCCGGTTAGGAACACGGTGACGAGAATTACAATTACGCACGGAATTACCGGAATTTCGGGAATTGCGGCGTGACAAACTGCGCGGATTTCAGGCAATACGCGCGGGAGCGGAAGGTCGCTCACCTTCGCTTCATCCTCACGGACGAACGCGGATGATCGTCTTTCCCGGTCGTCGCTCGGTCGGGTTGAGGGCGGCGACGGCATCGTCGAGCGGCGCGACGGCACCGATGTGCGTCCGCAGTCGCCCGTCCCGCACCCGCTGGATGATCTCACTCAGTTGAGCGCGATCGGATTCGACGACGAAGTCGATCGCCACACCGTCGACGGGGCGCTCCTCGGCCGGTCCCACGATGGATACCAGTGTCCCTCCATCTCGAATCAGGCGCGCGGAGCGCTTCCCGATATCGCCGCCGATGAGATCGAGCACCAGATCGACTCCGCCCACGTCCTCCAGGACCTCGTTGTCGAGGTCGACGAATTCGTTCGCGCCGAAGTCGAGCGCCGCTTGACGGTCGGCGGCGCGTCCCGTGCCGATGACATAGGCGCCGACCTCGCGCGCAAGTTGCGTCACGATCGACCCGACCGCGCCGGCCGCGCCGTGCGCAATCACACGCTGCCCCGCCCGAAGGCGGCCGTGCACCAGCAGGCCCTGCCATGCGGTAAGGCCCGAAATCGGAAGGCTCGCGCCGACCGTGAAATCCATGTCGTCCGGCAGGGGCGCGAGGTTGCGCGCCTCGACGGCCGCGTACTCCGCCAGGGTGCCGTCGCGATACCAGTCCGTCAGGCCGAACACCCGTTGCCCGATCGACAGGCCCGTTGTGCCATAGCCGAGCGCGGTGACCGCTCCGGCCAGCTCGTGGCCGGGGATCGACGGCGTCCGGTCGCGGTCGAGGCGATCGGTCCAGGTCGACGGCCACTCCAGCTCGGTTGCGACGAATCCGGACGCATGAACCCGGACGACGACGTCGTTTATCGATGGCTGCGGCTCGGGCCGCTCCACCAGCTTCATCCCGGCCGTTCCAGCGGCCTGGTCCGTTACCACTATCGCCTTCATGAGAATTATCTCCTCAGCCATTCGTCTGTTTGGTCGAAGTGCCATGACGATGCCGACAGCGGGGCGCGGATCTTCATGGGCCTTGTCCTGACAACCCAAGAGGGCGCGTCCTGGATCCTAAAAAAGTACCAGGAACGCGAAGAACTCATATACCGCGAAAGCATGAGCAGGCCGCTGGACCTAGCCTCGACCGCGGCGCCAAGGCGCGTCCGGCAGAGCAGATCCGAAGGCAGGTGACGATTGCCATTGAGGGCGGTGTGCCGCAGCCCGGAAATTACGGTGATGGATGCGACAACACCCAGTCTAGGGATTTATGCACCTGCCACCGAAACTCCCCGAAATTCCCCGCAATCCAATACTGCGGAGCCGCGCACTTTGGGCGCAAAACGGCAATCGGTATGTCTTGCCTCAGCGAATCCCGATCGCCAGATCCCGCCCGCTCGACGCGACATTCCCCGCCCGATCGGCAGCGTAGACGCGGATCGTGTAGTCGCCGGGTGGCAGGTCCGCCGGGTTCCAGCCGCCCGGCTCGGCGCGGCCGTGACGGACGATGTTGGTGACGACGTAGAGCATCCTTGTCGGCTGGTCGCTATGGACCGCGTCGCCGCTGGCGGGGGCGTAGGCGATTTTCGCGACATCGGGCCCGGTCGGCATGCGATCGAATTCGATCGTGATCCGCGGCCGCTCGAACCCGGGCACCGGCGTGCCGTCCGCCTTCAGAATCTGGAATCCTGCCGCGTACAGTCCCAGGCGCCGACGCGCCGCATTGTTGTCGACCTGATCCCAGGCATCGGCGACGATCGCGAGCAGGCCCCCGCCGGCGGGAACGATCAGCCGACCCTTCTCCATCGCCGTCAGGCGCTGACCCGCGCTGTCGAGCAGATAGACGTCGTCGATATGCGGCGCGACATGATCGCCGAAGCCGGGAAACCTGAGGAGCAGCGCGTTGACCTTGCCGCGCGGCGGCCCGAGTTCGAGATGAACATGCGCCATGCGGTTGATCGTGCCGAGCGGATCGCCGACCCGGAAGCGCGTGCCGCGTTTGACCCGGACCCTGACGACACGGCCTTCCGCGTCCTGCATGACCTGGAAGCGATTTGGGTCGAGCGGCTCGCCGGTTGCGGTGCGTCCGACGCGCATATGGATATAGGTCAACCGGTCGATGCGCAGGCCTTCGCTCAAGCCATCGACATCCCAATTGGGCAGCGGATCCCTGATGGTCTCGTCAGCGGATGCGACGACAATGTCGCCCACCGGCGCGCTGATATCGAGGCCGGCGTGGAGGTGGTCGCGCGCTTCGCCCCGATAATTGCCGCGTACTTCTCCCATATCCCCGACCACTTCATGCCAGCCCAATTGCGGTCGGACCGGCCAGGGGACGACGGCCGAGCGGAGGAGTGCCGGCGGTGCGGGGTCGGGCATGGCCGCAGCGATCGAGGCGTCGCCCGGGCCGCGCGGGGAAAGCTTGCGGATGGCATAGGCCGAGGCATCGGCAACGTAGAGCGCGCCCGAGCGATCGACCGCGAGCCCGGCCGGACCGGTGATCCGCAGCGCGGCATTGCCATCGATCGTGGATCCCGACCCCGCGAGCACGCGCAGCGCACCCGATGGCGACATCTCGACGATGCGCCCGCGGCGGTAGCAGGCAATGTAGACGAACCCGTCCCAGGTGGACGCCAACCCTGTCGCTCCCTGCAGAAAGCCGGCGCCGTCATTCGGATCGGTCTTGGCGAGCGTCGAGACATTGCCGTCGGGCTTCACCTGCCGGATCGCATCATTGCCGCTGTCCGCCACCAGCAACCGGCCATGCCGGTCGAGCGCGATACCGGTCGGGGTATCAAAGGCAGCGCCAGCGCCCTGTCCATCGGCAAAGCCGGGAGCGTCACCGCCGGCCAGTGTCCGGACCTGACCATCCGGCGAGATCACTCGAAGGCGATCGTTATAGCTGTCGGCGACATAGACATTGCCCTGGTCATCGGCGGCGATGCCGATCGGGCCGTTGAAGCGCGCCTGCGCCGCCGCGCCGTCGCGGTACCCAGCGATGCCGTCTCCCGCGACCGTCGTCACGACTCCGGTGGGGCTTATCTTGCGAATGGCGTTGGCGCCGGTGTCCGCGACGAAGAGGTTGCCCGCGCGATCGAGCGCGAGGCCGGACGGGGTGTCGAACGATCCCGGCAAGGTCGTAACGCCCCCATCGGGATCGATCTTGCGAATGCGGCCCGTGTCGCCGGCGTCCGCGACATAGACCGCCCCGCGAGCATCGATCGCCAAGGCGAACGGATCACCGAACCGAGCCCGTGCCGGCGCGCCATCGACATGCCCCCGCGTGCCATCGCCGGCGATTGTCGTCAGCGTCGCCGGCCAACCGAACTTCGTCGGTGCGGGCGTGAACCAGCCTAGGGTCGCCAGCAGCCAAACCACGCTCCCCGCCGCTGCCAGAAGGACAAGGCCGACGGTGATGGCGACAGTGCGTGGTGATTTCCGGAGCATGGCGGATGCGCCCTAGCAACAATCCGCGGCGCAATCTTCATCGCGATCCAGTGAAAAAGGCCGCGCCTCCTTTTCGAACGCGCAGCCCCTGTCGTCTCGTCAATAGCTCAGCACTTGACGTTACCATGACCGCCAGAGCGGCAACGGACCACCTTTACCGGGTGCTTGCGCTTGAAATTGATGCTGGGGCGGAATGCCTTGTGACATTTGACGTGATGGCCGCGAGTGTAGGTATGACACCTCTTAGCTTGCGCCGGGATTGCCGAGGTAATTGCAACACCCGCCAGAGCGATCATCAGCGCGATCCGTGTCATATGCTTCTCCACGGCGGATAATCCGCCGGGGTGAGAGCCTATGGAGGACCCCGGCGAAAAACGGCATTCATTTCGCGCCTACATCTTTCGCGCCTACATCTGCGGCATCGCGGCAGGCGTGCCATCGGACCAGCTGCAGACCCCGACGAGCAGGACCGACAAATGCGGCAGGGTTGCAGCGTCGGCTTCATGGTCCGGTGTAGCGAACCAATAATTGCCGCCGAAGACGGGCGAACCGGGCGCGTTGGCACCCCAGCTGGAGCCATCCTTGGACGGGATGAAGAACATCACATGCGCCATGTCATGGTCGCCCTCGGCCGAAAGGTAGGAGGATTTCGACATCATGTAGGACATGGCGCCCGCGTCCAGTGGCGGGATTTCCTTGGTGCGCAGGGCGGCCTTGATGCGATCCAGAATGTCGGCGTCGGTCCGCCCGGCAAGAGTCATGGCCGTACGGAGTTTGGCGATCGGCGCCACCGAGCGGGCGGCTTGCGGATTCTCGCATTCGGCGGCGCGGATTTTCGGGTTCCACCGCTCGGGCCAATCGGGCGCGCCGCTGAAGCTTCGCGCCACCATGCAGACGAAACCGTTGCTACCGGCAATTGCGGTTTCATAGCCGCTGCGGGTCAACACCAGGATGGTCGCGTCCTTGGAAATGGCATTGGGCGCTGCACTTCTGGCCAGGGCGATTTCCTGCGTGCGGTCCATGAGATAGGCATCGACGGGGGCCATGCGGGAATAGGAACCCGCCTGATCCGCAGCAGCGCCGCTGACCGCGAACAACGCAGCCGCGGCGCCCATCAGCCTGGCGGCAGCCCTGCGCATGGATTTCATTGTCGTGGCTTTCCAGACCGCACGGAAAGCGCCGCCTTCTTGGCTGTCGACCGTTTCCGGGAATATTGTCTGGCACATCGTCCTGCCTCCTCGTTGGAGCCGCGTCTTTTTGGAGCGGCATCACAACGACGAACGATGTTTTCCGAAATCGACATCAGCCCGCAAAAAATGTCGGGCTGTCTCTCATCGGCAGAATGCCCGCCCCCGCGATCAGCGCGCGGCGGAGTTCGTGACGGGCCGAGCCCACAGGCTGGGGAAAACCGCCTCGAGCGGTTTGGTGTCGGGCAGGATGTAGACATAGCCGCCCTTCTTCTGGAACAGCGGCCGCACGCTCTTGGTGTAGAAGGCAGAGGGCACGTTGATGCACCCGAAAGTGATGCGGTTGTCGTCCGACGTCGGCGACAGCATCCGCTGACGGCGGCGCTCCTTCGGATTATATCCCGTCGGGATCGGATGGAGTGCCACCGACGTCGCGTAGTCGACCCAGAGCACCCGTTGCTTTCCCGCGGCCAATCCGAATTTCGCGAGGAATCGGCCCGCGGGCGTCGTTTTCTCGGCGGGGCCGATCTCGGCAAGGTTCTTGCTCCCGATGCCGGGAGTGGCTTCATCCCCAATTGCGACACCGATCAACACCGGCGCGTTACCGAGCGCTTTCCCCTTCGCATCGAACAGGAACAGCGCGGCATTGTTCTTGTCGATGACGATATACGGCAGGGCACCATTGTCCCCCGACGACGCGACCCAATCGACGACACGCGTGGCCGCCGCCGATGGGCTCAGTTCTGGCTTTGCTTCGCTGCTCGCCGGTTTCGAGGGTTTCGAAGACTTGGACAGTTTCGACGCCTTCGATACGGCCGGCCGAGCGCCCTCCGCTGCTTGCGCGGGCACGGTGACATTGAGCGCAAGTCCAGCCAGCGCCATAAGGACATTGAACATCGCTATAAGCGCTCGACATCAAACGAGCGTCGCCCCGATGGAAGAGGCGACGCGCGAAATAGCGGTCTGACCGGAAATGGGCCGATCAACGCTGGGCCGATCGGCACTGGGCCGATCGGCATGGGCGGCCTTGCGGCATCAATTGCGTGGCCGCTTCTTCTGGTTTTCCTGCATCCGCTGTTCGATGCCATCGACCCGGGTGTTGAGCTGATCGAGGCGCTGGCCGTTGTTCTGCGCCTGCCCCGACGCGGCCTGCGCCTGCCCCGCCGCCGCCTGCGCTTGCGACAACGCCGACTTCGCGGTGCCGTCGGTCTCGTTCAATTTCGCTTCGAGCGCATCGACGCGCTGGCTCACCGGGGCGATCTGCTCCCGGACATAACTCTTGGTGGCGCAGCCGCCCAATCCCGTTGCAGCAAGCAAAATCACGGCCGCGGGAGCAATTTTCGGTACAGACGCAAACATCGCATTCTTCCAATGGTTAACGGGCCGGGCGACCCAAGCCGAGCGGCCCTGCGCCAACAATCCCGATTCTGTCCGGCTGTGCGTCGGCTGGGATGAGTGGACCGGGCGGGCGTCAGTTCCTGCGGGGCGGTGGGTTTCCTGGCGGCCTGGCCGACGCTGGCAACGACGCGGGCGATACGGCACGCAAGGTCGTGATGTCGGTCGCCCGGTTCACCCGGCCGTCGCTGCCGGTCGGAGCGTTCATCGCCGGCATCCGGGTCTGCAACCGTCGTTGAATCAAGGAGGGGGACGGCCTGTGATGGGTCCTCGCTTCATCCGACCCGATCAATGCGTGTCGACGTCGGGGATATCGCTTCCCTGGACGTTGAACAGGTTCGTGACGCCGTCGGTCGCGGCGAAGACGGCCAGCCCCATGACGACGACCAGGGCGGTTGCCGCGATGACGAGCTTGCGGCGCCTTACCCTGGCCGAATGCGATCGACGCCGTCCCCGTGTCCTGCCGCCCATCGTGAACTCGCTCTCCCCTGCCGGCCATTGTTCGGTTCGGAACCTTCATCGCGACAACCGGCGGAATGATCAATGACCTGATCGCTCGTCCTGGCTCATGAGGCGATCGCCGTCGCGGGCATGTGCGACGCCCGCCCTGCGCAAGCTCTCTCCCGCAAATCCCCCAGCCGTACATCTACGGAGGTTCGCCTGAACCTCCACGCAATGGCCACCCCGCCATAGAGCGGAGACCGGCAAGGAGGACAAGGTGATCGATTTTCGCGTCTACTCGCCCCGTCTGCTCCTTGCCGGACAATCTATCCTGACCGCGATCGTCGTGGCGGCGGCTATCGTGCTGCCCCGCGCTGGCGATCCCGTCCTGATGCTTCCCGTCACGCGCCAGGCGGCGCACGATCTTTCCGGTCGATTGTTCGATGGGAAGACCCGCATTCTGGGGGCGGGACCGGTCGGGGGGTCGTTCGTCATCATGCCGACGGACGACCGGGCGTGGAAGGCGTTCATCACGATGGGCGTCCTCCCGCTTGCCTATCCCGAGCGGTTGTGCGGCGAGCCCGCCGATGGCTGATCCCCTTCCGACGATCGAACTCGACCGGATTCGCGCGCGGGGCGTGCGGCTGCTCGCTTCGTGCTCATGGGGTTGGATCGTGCTGTTGGGCGTGGTCGCGGCGACGCAACACGGCGTCGGGATCTGGCTCGCGCCGGCGCTGGCCGCGCTGGTTTCGCTGCCGACGTCGGTCGCCGTGCTACGGGGTCGATACGATCCGGCGGTGCGGCTCGCACTGGCGCTGAGCTATACCGCCTATCCGGCGGTGGCAGTGTTGGTCCTGACCGGACATGCGTGGCAAATGGACACGCATCTGTATTTCCTGGTCGCGCTCGCCGCGATCAGCCTGCTTTATGACGTGCAGGCGATGCGCGCGGCGGCGGTGGTGATGGCGGTGCATCATGTGCTCGCCTGGGCGCTCATGCCCGACCTCGCGTTCGAGGGCAGCACCAACTTGTTCCGGCTGGCGCTCCATATCGGCGCGGTGGTGGCCGAACTCACTTTCCTGACGATGCTGGTGCAGCGCGCGAAACTGATGATCGTCGAGCTGGCGGCGGCGCGCGCGGCGAGCGAAGCGATCGCCGGGGCCGCGCAATCGCACCGAGCCGCCGCTGAAGCCGCGCTCGATTCCGCGGCGAAGGCGGAGCAGCGCGCGAACAGCGAGCGCTGTCGCCGCGAGGAAACCGAAGAAGTTTCCCGCCGCCGCGAGCGCGAACACCTGATCGCTATCGCCGATGCGTTCGAAACGGGGATCACCCACCTCGCGCAATCGCTTGGCGCCGCCGCCGGCGCGCTGTCGCAATCGGCCGAGAGCCTGAATGGGCTGGCCCAGGAAACCGACATCCGCGCCGACAGCGTCGCCGACGTCGCGACGCAAGCATCGGAAGCGGCGCGCGCCGTCGCCGATCACGTCGCCGCGTTATCGGGCGTGATCGCGGACATCGACGACCGCACCGGCCAGCAGGCCGAGCACGCCCGCCACGCGCGCACGGCATCGGCCACCGGGCAGCAAACGGTGCTGTCGCTGATCGACCGCGCGACGCAGGTCGAACAATTCGCGCGCACGATCGGCGACTTGTCGATCGGCACCAACCTGATCGCGATCAACGCGTCGATCGAGGCGGCCCGGGTCGGCGATGCGGGCAAGGGATTCGCGGTCGTCGCGGGCGAAGTGAAGATGCTGGCGCGGCAAGCGCAAAGCGAAAGCCACAAGATCGAGCAACTGGTCGCGTTGATCCGCACCGGCGCGGCCGAAGCCGAGGACGCGCTGAAGGAGGCGGGTATCGTGCTGGACGGCGCGTCGGGCACCGCCGACGATATGCGCGACGCGATGCGATCGCAGCGACGCGACGCCGAGGCGGCGCGATCTCGATCGACCGATCTTGCCGCCACCGCCGATGCACTGGTCGAGGATACCGACGCGCTGACCGGCTGGGCCGAGGCGACGCGACGGCTGTCAACCGAAGTGCGCGGCGCGGCGACCTCGCTGAGCGGCGATGTCAGCGCGCTGCTCCAATCCACCCGGGCATTCGTCGCCCAATTGCGCGCTGCCTGAGGAAGTCCGAACCATGGCGTCCAACATCTTGATCATCGACGATTCGCTGACGGTCAGGGCGATCATCGAGGAATTGCTGGCGACGCAGAAGGATATGCGCGTCGTCGGATCGGCGGCAAGCGTGCCGGCCGCCCGCGACCTGATCGGCCAGTTCGTGCCCAGCATCATCATCCTCGACCTGGCGATGCCCGGGATCGACGGTTTTGCCTTTCTGGACGAGCTGGCGGGGCGACCGCACGCACCGGTGCTGGTCGTATCGTCGCATACCGTCGCAGGGTCGCCGAGCGAGGCGGAAGCGATCGAGCGCGGCGCATTTGCGTGTTTCGACAAGGCGTTGTTATGCCGGCAGGGCGGCCGATTCACCGAATTGGTGCGCCAGGCGCTCGCCAGCACGACTGCGCTGGCGCGGACCGATCGGGCAGCCGCCTGATATCCCGAGTGGGCGGCGGAAGAGGAAGCATCCGCCGCCACCCGAGCCGGAATTACTTGGCCGAATCGTCGATCGCGTCGGCCTTGTTCGCGCCCGCGTCGCGGACGGCATCGGCCTTGTTGTTCAACGCATCCGCCGCGTTGTCGGCGGCCGCCTTATCGTCGGACGCGATGTTGCTGCCCTCGTCGCGCATCGCGGAGGCATTGGCGTCCATCGCATCAGCCGAATTGTCGGCTGCGGCCTGGATGTTATCGGCGGCGTCGGTCTTGTGACCGCAGGCGCCGAGCGGCAACAGCGTGAGGGCCGCGGCGACGGCGAGCAACTTCTTGGTCATGGGCATCCCTTCTCGAAACGGTTCGTGTATCGGCCCGGCGCGACGCTCCATCGGAACGACGACCATTACCGAACGGGGTCGAAACACCCACGTCGCCCGGGAGTTTCATGCGATCGTCATTTTTCCGGTACGATCGACGTCGCGAAAACGCCGCTGCAAATACCCAATCCCTCTCCGGCACCGCTCCGCCGGCGGGTGTTCCTCCTGGCTCGTCACAATTTTTTCGCGCACGGCTGCCGAACGAAGCTGGCACCGAGCTATCGCCAGCCGCCCGCGAAGAAATGATGCGATCGCCCGGCGGTGGCTTGCCGCCGGGCGATCTCATCTGAAGGTGAAGCGTCGGGAGCGTGCTGCGCCGATGGCAAAGCCGCCGACGTACGGGCCCGCCCGACAGTCGGGCGAAGCGGTGTGGTCAGCGCACCCGGACCAGCCTCGCTGGGTCCCTCAGCTTCACCTCAGACTACCCGCCGTCCCTGGATCAGGCGCACGACCACGACGATCAGCGCGATCACCAGCAGCAGGTGGATCAGGCCACCGCCGATATGAATGGCAAACCCCAGCGCCCAGAGCAGCACAAGGATGACAACGATCGTCCAGAGCATGAAAGTCTCTCCTGTTCTTTGCGACGCCCCGCCCCCGGCGTCCCGATAGTTACGTCATGGGAATGGAAAGACGCGTCACGTCGCGCGAGGTTCCGTGCGGGTAGCCCGCGGGGGCCAGCAATCGCCTTGACGCCGGTGCGCAACGCCCCTAGAGGCGCCGCTTCGCGTCACAGCCGGCCCCTTCGTCTAGCGGTCTAGGACGTCGCCCTCTCACGGCGAAAACACGGGTTCGATTCCCGTAGGGGTCACCAGCGTCAAGCCGGAAATGCGCGTTTTCTGCGATTTCCTGCAGGTCGACGGAATTGACTCCCACCATTTTGTCCCACATTTTATGACGGCTTTCATAGGCGCTTCTGGACGCCAGTGAGCACGTTTCTCTGCGCGACCGGGTCTAACGATGGCCGAAACACCCATCGAGAGCAGCGCAGAAATTCATCGCTTTGCCGCTCACGAGTTCATCGACCACTTTGTCGAGTCAATCCGTGATGGGCGAGAGCAGGTCGATGACAACCGCTAGGGGAATCTTCGGCAGGCCTAATCCGCCGGGAGACACTGGGCTCCGTTTACCCCCCGCCCGTTGCTTGGACAGAAGCGCGGCAGCCATATTTGGCCGTCACCTCTCGGCCATAGCCCGCGAATATATCGAATTCTCAATCGCCCGGCCGGCGCCGATGGCGACACTGAGCAGGGCGTTCTCGGCCACGTTAACGGATAATCCGACAGCCGCCGAAAGCACCTCATCAATGCCGGTCAGGAGAGAGCCTCCCCCGGTCATCACGATGCCATTCTCGTAAATGTCGGCCGCCAATTCGGGTTCGGTTCGGGTCAGCGTGAGTATCACCGCTTCGACGATCTGATTGGTAAGGTCATTGAGCGGCCCAGCGATATCGCCCTGGCTGATTTCGATTTCCCTCGGAACGCCATGAAGCAGGTCACGGCCCTTGACGCTCATTATCGCCCCCCGACCGTCCGCCGGAATTTGCGCCGTACCGATCTCGACCTTGATTCGCTCGGCAGTCGACTCGCCGATCACCAGATTGTGGTTGCGTCGGATACTCGCCGCAATCGCCTCATCCATCCTGTCCCCGCCGATCCTGACCGAGGAGCGGTGGACCATGCTACCAAGCGACAATACGGCGATATCCGCTGTGCCACCGCCAATATCCACGATCATCATGCCGACGGGCTCGTTAACCGGGAGGCCGGCACCGATTGCCGCGGCGAGCGGTTCCTCGATCAGCCGCACGCTTCTGGCTCCGGCATTGGTGGCGGCTTGGCGGATAGCGCGACGCTCGACCTGGGTCGCGCCCGAGGGGATGCACACGGTGATGTTGGGATGCCGCGGCAAGCGCGACGGACCGCCATGAGCCTTGTCGATGAAAACCTTGATCATCTGCTCGGCCACGTCGACATCGGCGATCACGCCGTCGCGCAACGGACGGATAGTGGTGACGCCCCGGGGAGTCCTGCCCATCATCAGCTTCGCCTCGGTACCGGTCGCGCGAAGCCGCCGGGCACCGTTGACCAATTCCATCGCGACAACCGAGGGTTCGTTGAGGACAATGCCGCGGTCGCGAACGTAGACGATCGTGTTTACCGTCCCGAGATCGATAGCCATGTCGTTTGAGGTCGTGCTGAAAAGGCGGGGAAAGCGCATCTTTACTCGATGATCAAAGCGCGACGTCGGACCGGCGCGCGCTTAGCCGGCTGCTAACAGGTCGCCCTATAGTGATTGCGTCACAGCGCAACGCCGCAGCGTACACTCATGAGCCCAACGGTGCCGTGACCGCGAGCAGGGGTGAACCGCCGCGGGTCTGTCGGAGGCTGGTTGGTTTAAGTTACGCGGCTAGGCGCGCCTCGTCGAGCATGGCGTAATATCGTTCTCGAGGACAGGAGCGTGACGCACCTGTCCCTAGCTCGATTGATCGCCTTGGACCAATAATCGAGCCCGGCCGATGCCGGACTCGACTTGAGAAGGCGACGATCCGCAAACCGTCCGCTTCAGAAGCCGAGGACCATTTTCTGGGCGTGAAAAGCCTCGGCAAAGCCGTGCGGAGCGTTGCATTCGATGCCGCGGATGCGCGCTAGCGACAGGAAAGTATCGGGGCTGAACCAATCGCGATGGCGCTGGCTCGGAAACGCCTCATAAATCGCCTTCGCTTTGTGCTGCGCGACTTCTTCTGAAAGATGGACATAGGCGTTCGACCGGCCAAGATCGCCATCATATTTCGGAATTTCATAGCCAAGGATCAGGTGGTTACGGAACGTATTGGCGGTCAGTGCGGCGATGACCGCATGATCCTGGTGCGCGTCGCCGATGCTGTGAGTCAGTACCAGATCCGGCGTCGGCCCGACCTTGATCTTCTCGAACGCCTGCTTGATGTGCGGCGTTTGGTGCGGAAAGATGCCGTCCTGGAAACCGAGCACCTCCACGATCTGTTCGCAGCCATTGCCCAGCAGCGCTGCCGCGCTGCTCCGCGCTTCCTCGGCCCGGCGTTCGTCGCCGCTGAACACCACCCAATGCACCGTGAGCCGCTGCACTTTCGCGACCAGGTTGAGCAAGGTCCCGCCGCACCCGATCTCGATATCGTCGGCATGGGCGCCCAAGCATAGCACCCGCAGAGGCGCCGCGCCGGTATCCGCGAAGGTCAGGTTGATCATAATAGAGCGTTTTCGAACTGGCTGGAGCAGCCACCGGCTCGGAAAAACGCGACCATCGAGAAGCCGGAGCGATTCGACTGCGGTCGAACTCGCTCCAGCCGGGGCCTTTGCCCCTGGCTGTGTGGACAACCCATCGGCGTCACGCCGCCGGTGACGCGCTGGTCACCTCGCGTGGCGCATCCCTGGCTGCCAGGTGGAGCGGGACCGGGCTGGGCATGGTCTGGCGCCAGACTTCCCATGGTGCCTTGCCACCGCGTTGCGCTTCTTCGAGAAGCTGCACATCCTTCAACGTGTCGCAGGCGCGCCAGAAGCCGTCATAGGGATGCGCCAGCAGCCGCCGCTCGCCGATAAGCCGGCTGAACGGCTGCTCCACCAGATCGTCGCCTTCGCCAATATAATCGAAGATCTCGCGCCGGAAGACGAAATAGCCGCCATTGATGCGGACATCGATATCGGTCGAGGACTCGACCCCGGTTACCGTGCCGTCGGCGTCATGGCGGATGTAATGGAAACTGTGCGTGGCCTTCACCACCACCATTGCCCCGACCGATGCGGGCCGCCGCTGCACAAGATCGATGATGTCCTGCAGCGGCAGGTCGGTCAGGCCATCCGAGTAATTGGCAAGGAACATCTCCTCGCGCTCCAGATAGGGCTCGACCGCCTTGAGCCGCTGGCCGATGCTCGAATGCGCGCCGGTATCGACCAACGTGACGGTCCAGTGCCCCTTCTCGCTGTCAGACATCAGGAAGGATTGCGCGCGCCCCCCCGTCGAAAGCGTGGGCAGGGCTTCCGCGCCTTGCTCGTGGAAATATGCCGTGATCTCGTCCGCGCCATAGCCCAGGCACAGGATAAACTCGGTATGCCCGTGATGCGCGTAATAGCGCATGACATGCCACATCAGCGCATGGCCGCCCACATCGACCAACGGTTTGGGCCGATTGGGAGTTTGACCGCGCATGCGCGTGCCGAGTCCGCCGCAGAACAGGACGACCTTCATATGAGGTACCCCCACCTGAGCCATGCCCTTCATGGCCGATCAAGCGGTGTCATTAGAGACACGATCTGCCATCCAACGCCACATTCCAGACGGATGATGCGTTATGTGTGATGGAGCATGATCATTTCGGATTAGAAACATCACTCGTGATCGCATCGACTGCGATCCAGATCGCCGCAGAACTTTGTATCGGGACACGTGCTGCAACTCACCGCCACCGCCTCCGGGCTGACGACGATACGGATCGTTCGGAAGAAAGCGGCTAAGGTCACTTCACGGTTGCGTCGGTCGCCGCAGCTTGCAAATTTGCGGCCATGACCGACTATTCCATCCGTCCCGTTCGCCCCGACGATTCCGCGTCAATCGCCGAGATCTACGCGCACCACGTGCTGCACGGCACCGCGACGTTCGACGTCGAGCCGCTCGGCGCCGAGGAGTGGCGCGAGAAGATCGCATCGATCGTCGCGCGCGGATGGCCGTTTCTGGTCGCCGAGCGCAACGGCAAGGTGGCCGGCTATGCCTATGCGACCCAGTTTCGCGACCGTGCGGCCTATGCCGAGACGTGCGAGAACAGCATCTATCTCGCGCCGGACCAGCTCGGGCAGGGCATTGGATCGCACCTGCTGCCCGCGTTGATCGAGGCGGCGCAAGCATCCGGCTTTCGCCAGATGATCGCGGTGATCGGTGGCAGCGAACCCGGCTCGGTCGCGCTCCACGCAAAGTGCGGCTTCACCCATGCCGGCAGGATGGTCGATGTCGGGCGGAAGTTCGGGCGGCTATTGGATACAATATACATGCAGCGCGCGCTCGGCGACGGCTAAGGGCGAACCACCTCGCCGTCTTCCTTGGTGAAGTGCTCGGGAAGGCGATCGAGCATTAGCAGCACTTCTTCGGACGGCCGGCACAGCCTGGTTCCTTTCGGCGTCACGACGATCGGCCGGTTGACCAGGATCGGGTGCGCGACCATCGCGTCGAGGATCGCGTCGTCGCTGGTTGCCGGGTCGAGCAGTCCGAGCTCGGCGGCGGGCGTGCCCTTTTCGCGCAGCAGCTCGCGCGACCGCAGGGCCATCGCGTCGACCAGATGCTCCAGAAGCTCGCGCGTCCACCCGACCGCGCGATAATCGACGATCGTCGGGCGGTAACCCGCTGCCTCGATCATCGCGAGCGTGTTGCGCGACGTGCCGCACTCGGGATTATGGTAGATGGTGATCGCGAAATCGTCGGTCACGCCGGAGTCTCCTTTCGATAGAGCCAGTCGAACAGCGCCAGCCCGGCGAGCGCACCGGCGATCTGCGCCGCGACAAACAGCGGCACCGACGCGGGCGCGATCCCGGCAAAGGTGTCGGACAAGCTTCTCGCCACCGTCACCGCGGGGTTGGCGAACGAGGTGGAGGCGGTAAACCAGTAAGCCGCGGTGATGTAGAGCCCAACCGCGACGGGCGTGAACTGGGGCCGTGCGCGCTGGGTACTGACGATCGTGCCGATCAGCCCGAGCGTCGCGACGAATTCGGACAGTCCCTGCGACGGTCCGGCGCGCAGCTTGGTCGAGACCTGGATGATCGGCTCGGCGAACATGCCGTGCGCCAGCCACACGCCCAAGATCGCGCCAAGGAATTGCGCGGCGACATAGATCGCCGCGACGCGCCACGGCAGGTCACGACGAACCGCGATCGCCAACGTCACCGCCGGGTTGAAATGCGCGCCGGAGATCGGGCCGAACATGTGGATCAGCACGACCAGCCCGGCGCCGGTCGCGATGGTATTGCCGAGCAAGGCGATCGCGACGTTGCCGCCGGCGAGGCGCTCGCCCATGATCCCCGACCCGATTACGATCGCGAGGAGCAGCGCGGTGCCGACGCCTTCGGCGACCGCGCGACGGATGAGCGTCACGGTTCCCCGCCGCCGCACGATTTGACCAGCGGCGCGCAGATCTCGGGCCGTCCGGCGCAGCAATCGTCCATCAGGAAGCCGAGCAGCGACCGCATCCGGTCATAGTCCGCCGCATAGATGATCGACCGCCCCTCGCGATGCGACCGGACCAGCCCGGCATTGCCCAGGATCGTCAGGTTCGACGACAACGTGTTGGGAAGGACGCCGATCTCGCGCGCGATCTCACCCGCCGGCAAGCCTTCCGGCCCGGCGCGGACCAGCAGGCGGAACACGGCCAGCCGGCCGCCGTGCGCGAGCGCGGACAAGGCTTCGACGGCGACGGGAAGCTGCATCAGCCGCAGGCCGATTTGGCGGCGGTGTCGCTGGCGCCGCTGGGGCAACAGGCGCCGACGGGTTCGGGCATCGCGACATCCTCTCCATAAGAGGTCGCCTCCCCCATGGTGTAGAAGGTTTCCCAGCGAACGCCTGCCGTGTCAGTCACCCAGCTTTTGTCGGACTTGGCGTAGCAACAAGTGGTCGCTTCCTGATCCACGGTCTGCGCACCGGCGTCCTTCAGCCGGCCGGCCAGCTCAGCGAGTTCGGCCGCGCTGTCGACCTGGATACCGACATGATCGACTCCCGGCGCCCGCGCGCGCGACGAAATCGCCAGATTGACGCTAGGATCGTCGAGCATCCATTTGGCATAATCGGCCTTCACCACCGATGGCGGCGCGCCGAACAGCACGCTGTAGAAACCCACTGCCTGATCGATATCCGCAACGCTGATGTGCAGGTGCATGCGCTTCATGATCGGTCTCCACGATTCGATATTTCGACGATAATAGAAATATCGAATCGTGGGCGCGCGTCAATCCGCTTTTTCGCTGGCCTCGGCACCGGCCAGCCGCAGCACTTCGCGCGTGATGATCCGGCGCGCCAGGTCGATCGACAGCCCTTGCTCGTCGCGCAGCCGCTGCCACGCCTCGAAGCTGAGCATCAGGTCAATCGTCTCGAAGCACACATCGTCGTCGGTGATCGCGGCTGGCAGGAACGAACGCAGCCGGTGCCGCATCATCCCCAGCATGCGGGCATGCTCGGTCTGGATCGCGGGCGACATGTGGCGATGCGCATCGCCCGAGCGCTTGAACGGGAGCAGGCGTTCGTAGGTCGCGGTTCGTCGCTCGATCGCCTCGACCAATTGGCCTTGCCAGTCCTTCGAGTCGAACGGGATCAGCCACATTTCATAATGTTCGGCCAGGCTGCTGGTCAGCGCGGCGTAGAGGCTTTCCATGTCGTTGAAGTGCCGGAACACCGTGCGCAGGCCGACACTGGCGCGCGACGCAACTTCCTCGGCGCTCGGCGTGATCCGCCCTTCGGCGACGAGTTCGATCATCGCCGCGACGATGCGATTGCGGCTGTTCTGGGAGCGGCGGCGGCGACCGTCGGGTTTGGTATCGGGTGCGTCCATCAATTCGACCAATAGATATAGGTTTCGCCGGCGCGCGGTTTGGTGCCGAGCGGCCGATCGACCGCGATCGGCGAGCGGATCAGCGACGGCCAGGCCGGCTTTACGCTGTCACGGTCGTGCTGGGCAATGAGGCCCTTGAGCCGCGCCACGACGTCCGGATGCAGCGCTGCGATATCATGCCGCTCGGTCGGGTCGGCCTTCATGTCGTACAGCAAGGCGACACGCGGCAGATCGAGCAATTGCAGCTTCCAGTCGCCATCGCGCACCACGCGATAGGGGCCGCTGCGCCAGAACAGAATATTGTGCGGCGCGCCGCTCTGCTTGCCCTCGATGAACGGCATCAGGTCGACTCCGTCGATCGCCCGATC
>Ga0307513_10002088_pt1 | contig 28073 bp, 28 predicted proteins | sample 15_EM_MG_FD_202174 | JGI IMG/M metagenome (GOLD analysis project Ga0307513, IMG submission 202174) | Populus trichocarpa ectomycorrhiza microbial communities from riparian zone in the Pacific Northwest, United States - 15_EM | ecosystem: Host-associated > Plants > Roots > Unclassified | place... | reverse complement strand
TGTAGGCCTTGTTTGCATCCTTTGGAGTTGTTCTGCAGTTGTTGTTTCCATCATCTCAGTTGCTTCTTCCCTTGTGTTAGTTGTCTCCTTACATGTTGTGTTTCCCTCTCAGACTCTTCAATGTATCGGCCCTGGCAGTAGGTTTGGTCCTGTACTATACTCTGTCTCTAGATTCAATCAACTTAATTCCTAACCCTAAGGGATCAAGATACTACTGTTGATAAAAAATAAAAAATAAAAAATACAAAAAAAAAGAGTTTCCTCTTCAGTCACTATTGGAAAATACGAAGTTACTATTGGGATCAAGGCACTACTATTTCATAAAAAAATAAAAAAAGTAAACAAAAAGAGAGAGGTTCCTTTTCGGTTACGATTGGTGAATTCGAGTTTACTATTGGGATCAAGGCACTACTATTCATGAAAAATTAAAAAATAAAAATAGAAAAAAGAGATTTTCTTCTTCAGTGACTATTGGAAAATGTGAAGTTACTATTGGGATGAAGGTACTACTATTCATAAACAAAAAGTAGAATAAATAAATAAAAGGTTTCTCTTCAGTTACTATTAGAAAAAGGGAAGTTAATATTGGGATCAAGGCACTACTATTCACAAAAAGCATTAAAAAATAAATAAATAAAAGCTTCCTCATGGGTTACTATTGGAAAATGGGAAGTTACTATTGGGATCAAGACACTACTATTCACAAACAAAATTAAAAAAGGTTAAAAGCGAATGTTTCCTCTTTGGTTATGATTGGAAAATGCGAAGTTACTATGGGGATCAAGACACTACTATTCACAAAAAGAAAGAAAGAAAAAAAAAAAAAAAGGTTCCTCTTGGGTTACAATTGGAAAATGCGAAGTTACTATTGGGATCAGGGCACTACTATGCACCATAAGAATTAAAACATAAATAAATAAAAGGTTGCTCTTTGGTTACTATTGGAAAATCCGAAGTTACTATTGGTATAAAGACACTACTATTTACCATAAGAATTAAAAAAACTTAAAAATGAAAGTTTCCTCTCTGGTTACTATTGGAACATGCGAAGTTACTATGGGGATCTTCAGACTACTATTCACAAAAGGAGTAAAAAAATAAATAAATAAAAGGTTCCTCTTTGGTTACTATTAGAAAATGCGAAGTTACTATTGGGATCAAGGCACTACTATTCACAAAAAGAATTAAAAAATAAATAAATAAAAGGTTGCTCTTTGGTTACTATTGGAAAATCCGAAGTTACTATTGGAATCAAGACACTACTATTCACCATAAGAATTAAGAAAACTTAAAAATTAAAGTTTCCTCTTTGGTTACTATTGGAACATGCGAAGTTACTATGGGGATCTTGACACTACTATTCACAAAAGGAGTAAAAAAATAAATAAATAAAAGGTTCCTCTTTGGTTACTATTGGAAAATGCGAAGTTACTATCCGGATCAAGACACTACTATTTACAAAAAAAATAAAAAAGGTTACAAATGAAGGGGTCCTTTTTAGTTACTATTGGACAATGTGAACTTACTATGGGGATCAGGGCACTACTATTCACAAAAAGAGTGAAAAAATTCATATATAGAAGGTTCCTCTTTGGTTACTATTGGAAAATCCGAAGTTACTATTGGAATCAAGACACTACTATTCACAAAAAACATAAAAGAAATACAAAATAAAAGTTTCCTCTTTGGTTACTATTGGAAAATGCGAAGTTACTGTGCGGACCAAGGCCGTACTATTCCCACAAAAATAATTATAAAACAAAAGGTTTCTCATTGGTTACTATTGGCAAATGCGAAGTTTTTATTACAATCAAGACACCTCTATTGGAAAAAAGATTAAAACAAACTGTTAATTATTGGGTTACTATTGGAAAATACGATGTTACTATTGGGATCAAAGCGCTACTATTGACAACCAAAATACAAAATAATAAAAAGTTTCCTTTTAGTTTACTATTGGAAAATGCGAAGCTATTAGAATCCAGGCACATCTATTCAAAAGAAATTAAAAAATTAAAAGAAAATATTAATTATCAGGTACTATTGGAAAATGTGTAGTTACTATTGGGATCAAGGCACTACTATTTACAAATTATTAAAAAAAAATTAAAAATTAAAGATGTTCTCTGAGGTTACTATTGGAGGATCAAGGTACTACTATTTTCAAAAAAAATAGAAAAAAAATAAAGCTTTGGTCTCAGGTTACTATTGGAAAATGCATAGTAACTATTGGGATCTAGATAGTACATTTCAAAAGACAAATTTCTTGGCTATTTAAATACTATTGAAACATCTGATGTTAGTCTAGAGATTCAGACACCACTTGCAAAAGATAATCAGCAATTACAATAAACATGTTTGCTAATAAGCAATATTGGAAAATCTGTAGTAATACAAAACACAATAGAAAAATCACAATGATTAGAACCCCATCTTTACCATCCTTTACCAAGCTCCATATTTTCATAAAATATACCCAGGATATTCTTCCTTATATCTGGAATATCATCTTGTGAATATTTCAAGGGCTCTCCCTTTAATAGGAGCTCTCCTGTCTTCATAAGGAATATTGTACAATCAAGACTTTCCTCCTGTACTAGTTGATTGGTCTTCTACTAAATATCAGCATTATTCTTCTTATCACAATGTTTTAAATCTCACCTCCATGTTTCTCCATCTCCGAGGTCTCTTACTAGCAGTAGGAGTAGCCCTAGTACTATCTTCTACCCCCTCATTCTCCTTATTGCCTTTAAACTCTGCCTCAGAGAAACTTTTCATAGCTTCCAGAAACCTTATAATTTGCTATACAATATTAGTCCTTTATCAAATAAGAGTTTTTGAAGCATACCTCTTTATCCTCTGGTGTTAAATTGTCCCCTAAAGAATCATATATCTCTATAGTAGACTGATTCTTGCCAATCAATACCCTCAAAAGAATCCAATGATTAATTTTCTCCAAAGGGATACAAAGAGGAATATATAAAGTATCCAAGAGATGCCAGTAGTTTGCTACTAACATCTCTCTAAATACTGTAGGAGTCATTACATTAAAAAAAGTATCATCTTTCCAGCTCAACAAGCCACAACAAATACTTGGTAGAAATGTAACATTAATCAGGCATGATTGCAGAGGGAAATAAGAAGCAAATAAAATGGCAAACCAGCAGTCCAGTACAACATCCAATGTTTGTGTGGATGTTTCAGCAATCAAGTCCTGTAATAGTTCTCATTGAAGGCTGTACTTTCCATTCCAAGTTTTCAAGGCAGGCTTATCCCTCATATTAGCTGGTATATTATTAACTTGGTCAATTAGCTTCTTAGTCTTCCCACTTGTGCATTCTAGCAAAAGTGGTTTCCAGGGAAGAGCCTTGACCTAAGACCAGATTAGATATTAAACATTTTCTTCCTTTCTTCTCATATAGAAAACTTACTGGGTGTTCTTTGAATGTAGTATTCCAGATTTTTTCCTGAATTGCAATGTGTTTTTCCATTCCCTTTGCTTGAATTTTTAAAGCTTCATATTCTTGCTTCAATTTTGCAAGATCCAAATCATGTTGAGCTTTCTTAACAGCAATGATTTCTAAACCTGTAACCCAAATTAATAATGAAATTAAACATTTGAGAGATATATTAACCTTGTGAATTGTTTTCTCCTTCTGAAAATTCTTGAATTTTCCTTTTTTTTCTCATGCCCTAAAATACTACATTAGATATCTACTGATATTTTTATAAATAAGGGCAGCTATAATTAACAATTAACAAGGATTCCTACCACTATTAAGGAGGACTTGGATGTACAAGGTAAAGGAGGAGACATGTGAGGACTGTGTTGTGAGAAGATAGAAACAGCTGGTGAGCCTTTAGCAGAAGAGGAAGCTTGAGAGGTGGTAAGCGTGGCTCTTTGAAGAGCAGCCAGAAGTTCAGGATTGGTAGTTGAATGATCAGACATGGTAGTAGGTTTGATGAATGAAGAGAATAAGCTTGTCAGAGAACAGAATATAAAATAAGCTGAGAAAACTAGGTCAAATGAAGTGTTAAGAGATATTTTGAAAGGAGGAACATTAGGAGGAAGAAGAAAATTGAGAAAAAAAGCTGATGTATGTAAAAGTAAAAAGCAATATAGAATTATATTATATAATATATGTGATGTTTTGAGTTGCATATTGTTAAAAATAAGTGGGTGGTACTGAGTCATATGGAAAAAACAAAAGTTTCTTGGCACTTTTAGGGGTCAACACCTATCCCCACCGCCTTTGCTCTGTTGCTACCATTTATTCAACCTCCAACACACTCTTGATCTTTTATTCTGTTCTGACCATTTATTCAATCTTCAATATCCTTTAGATCTTTCACCTTACTCTACCTACACACTACTTATAATTGGCCTCATTGATCTTATCTTATATTCAGTTACCTTCAATAATGACATCATTTGAAAAAGAATTGGAGACATTCAATATCAACATGTTGGAGAATGAGTTGGAGAGAAATAGGCATAAGGATGCCATAGAGCATACTTCAGAAGGTAAAAACTCTCTTAAAATATAATTAAAGATTTGATAAAGGCTAAGAGAGAGAAAATGATAGAGTGTATGGGAAAGATGGATTGTCAAACATCAGAGATGCTAGAGGTAGCAATGGGCCAGGTAGAAGGACAAGAAAATGAGAGGATAAAGGAAGAGGATACTTCTTTGTTTAGGAAGGTAAGTAGAGTTGATAAATATTTCTCAAAAGAAATCTCTACAAGTACTGACAATATCTACAGGTAGAAAGAAGGGAGGAAAATGATATACATAAGAGTACAAGCAAAGGGACTGAGCTCTCAATATGGAAAGATGTAGGAAGAATAACAGCAGGGCTAGAGAGTAGTCAAAGGCAGTGGAAGTAATTGGAAAAAGAGCAAAGTAAGTACTATATTCTGTATCAAAAGAAATAATTATTAATTTAAGGTGGAGACAGGATTGAAAGAGCAAAGTTTGATCTATACTTGAAGATCTTAGTGGAAAAGTTAGGAAAGAAACTTATGGGACAAGATGATTATGAGATAGATTTGAAGAGGAAAGAGGAAGCTATAAGTGATAGAAAGATTCTGGCAGAACACTTGATAGCAATGGATAAGCAGCTGTGGGAAGAAAGAGAAAAACTAGAGGATAAGAAAAGAATAACTAAAATATTAGAGGAGAAGGTAGAGGAGGAAAGAAAAATAAATAAGAAAATAGAGAAAGAAATAGAGAAAGGGAGGGAGAAGGAGGAGAAAGAGAAGGAAATGCTTAAACAGGTGATAGAGAGAGCCAATTTTGTTGTAGATAGAAGGGGTGAGATTGAGGAGTAGAGAAGAATAGTATATAAGGGGAAAATATGAAAAAGAGATAAAAGGTAGTAAAGAGAAAATAAAAGATAGAGATGAGAAGAGAGGAAAGAATAAATAATAAGAATAATAAAATTATAGTAGATTGATAATTAAATAACAGGTAGGAAGTAACTGGATAGAATAATAGGAATGTCCCATTTTCCAATAATATCACCTGGTATATTCTTCTACTTGTGTCACAAAAGGTGTATGGCCTTTATCTTAACAGTCACTTTCCTTTTTTCCATAGTAATCCAATACAATACAGTTGTTATTGTTTTTAAATAAGATATTATGTTAATTCTAATAGTGACTTCTCATTTCCAAATAGTAACACTATGGTATACTGATGTACTTTTGTTTAAACGTGACTACAGTCTTTATCGTAATAGTGGCCTCACACTATTTTATAGTAACATCATAGCATTCTATTTGTTATTTTCTTGAATAATGTAGTATCTGAGTTCAATATTTTCTTCTCATTTTTCAATAGTAACTTCATAATAGTCCTCTATTGTTTTCATAAACATCTCCCCATTAATCCCAATAGTAACAGCTGATTTTGCACTACTAGTAACCTAATAGTATGCTATAGCGAGGAGACAAAAGTCTTGGCAAAGGGTTGGTTAGTGAGAACTAAGCGAGAATAACCTAGTCCAACACCCCCTTATATTTTCTAATATTAAGTTCATATTTTCCAATAGTAACTTTCTATTGTTCCATAGTAACTTCATATTGTCCAATAGTAAGTACATATTTGCCAATAGTAACTTCATATTGTGCAATAGCAACTTCATATTTGCCAATAGTAAGTTCATATTTTCTAATAGTAACTCAGTTGTATACATTTATATCTGTTTTTAAAAGTGTCAAGTATTTTGATCTGAATAGTAACTTTATATTTTCCAATAGTGACTTCATATTATCCAATAGTAAGTACATATTTGCCAATATTAACTTCATATTGTCCAATAGTAACTTCAAATTGTTCAATAGCAACTTCATATTTGCCAATAGTTAGTTCATATTTTCTAATAGTAACTCAATTGTATACATTTATATCAGTTTTTAAAAGGGTCAAGTGTTTCGATCTGAATAGTAACTTTATATTTTCCAATAGTAACTTTATATTATCCAATAGTAGGTTCATATTGTCCAATAGTATGTTCATATTGTCCAATAGTAACTTCCTATTGTCCAATAGTCACTTCCTATTGTTCAATAGTTACTTTATATTTGCCAATAGTTAGTTCATATTTTCTAATATTAACTCAATTGTATACATTTATATTGGTTTTTAAAAGTGTTAACTATTTCGATCTGTATAGTAACTTTATATTTGCCAATAGTAACTTTATATTATCCAATAGTAGGTTCATATTATTCAATAGTATCTTCATATTGTCCAATAGTAACTTCCTATTGTCCAATAGTAACTTTATATTATCCAATAGTAACTTTATATTATCCAATAGTAGGTTCATATTGTCCAATAGTATGTTCATATTGTCACATAGTAACTTCCTATTGTCCAATAGTAACTTCCTATTTTCCAATAGTAACTTCATATTATCCAATAGTAAGTACATATTTGCCAATTGTAACTTCACATTGTCCAATAGTAACTTCATATTGTTCAATAGTTACTTTATATTTGCCAATACTTAGTTCTAATATTAACTCAATTGTATACATTTATATTGGTTTTTACAAGTGTTACCTGTTTTGATCTAAATAGTAACTTATTATTTTCCAATAGTAACTTTATATTATCCAATAGTAGGTTCATATTGTTCAATAGTATGTTCATATTGTCCAATAGTAACTTCATATTGTCCAATAGTAACTTTATATTTTCCAATAGTGACTTCATATTATTGAATAGTGACTTCATATTATCCAATAGTAACTACATATTTGCCAATAGTAACTTCACCTTGTTCCATAGTAACTTCATATTGTTCAATAGTTACTTTATATTTGCCAACTGTTAGTTCATATTTTATAATATTAGCTCAATTGTATACATTTATATTGGTTTTTAAAAGTGATAAGTCTTTCGATCTGAATAGTAACTTTATATTTTCCAATAGTAACTTTATATTATCCACTAGTAGGTTCATATTATCCAATAGTATGTTCATATTGTCCCATAGTAACTTCCTATTGTCCAATAGTAACTTCCTATTTTCCAATAGTAACTTCATATTATCCAATAGCAACTTCGCATTTTCTAATAGTAGCTCCTCATTTTCCTCTAGTGACTTCGCATTTTGCCAATAGTTACTTTGCATTTTCAACAGTAGCTTTGCTTCTCCACGAAAAACTTTGCATTTTACCAATAGTTATTTCGTATTTTCTAGGTACCTCAATATCATAGTTTTTATAATTCTATTGAATAATGTACTATCTTGCTTCTAATTCTCACTTTGTATCTTTCTATTGTAACTTCATAGTATTCGTTTTCTTTTAAAGCATGTACTCTCTTAGTTTCAAAAGCCACATCTTATTTTTCTGTATTAACCCACTTCTCTACTCTTTTATTTTTTCAAAATAGTCTACTGTCTTGATTCATACAGCAACTTCATATTTTCCCATAGTAACCACAAATTGTTGTATTGCAATTTCCCATTTCCTAATAGTAACTTTAATATACTACATTGTTCCTAACAGCAACTTCTGATGCGCCAATACTAATTCCATTGCTTACCATTACTCTGCTTATTTGATTTCAAATTATCTGATTTACAACCTCTGCCTTCATTCTCCATATAACTGTTATAATTTCGATAATCTTTTCTTTTTTTCTTTGATATATTTCACTAAACACTGATGCCCTAATCCTACTAGTAACTGGACATATATCAAACTACCCTCAATACTCCAATTTTCTTTAATTTTCATTCTACTTACTACTCCTGCTTTGATTCTTGTAGCAACTTTCAATCTTCTATTAGCCAATTAAAAGCCTAATTATTTTCTCATAATTCATTACCCTTTTTCCTCTCATAGCTTCTTACTTTTCCCTTATTAATCATAATCAATTTCACCTGTTCAACTATTTTTCTTCATTTCTCCTGTTTTGCAAAATGATTTCTTCATTCTTATACCAACTACCAACTTGTTTTCTAACTTCCTATCAATCTTTCCTACTCTCTACCACCCCTCTCCTCTGCCTCTGCCACACTCTCATTTGCCTTCTCAATTAGCTTTTCTAAACACCCCTTTCCTTCCAATATTACTCTTCTTTCCTGCAGTTTTCTCCTCTTCTCTGTTTCTGCCATCTCTTTTCCTCTCAATTCTACTATTCTCTTCTCCCACACATCCTTTTCAGCTCTTACTAATTCCAGTTCCCTCTCTCCTCTATCCCTTCTGCCAAAATCCTTCTATCAACTACTGCTTGCTCCAACTCCTCCAACTCCTTCTCATACTCCTCCTTTGAAATCAACATTGTTTTTGATTCCTCCATATATACCTTGACCAATGTATCAAAGTACATTGCTTCCCTTGTGCCTAATATCATATCAATAAATTAACCTTATATAATAATTATTTTTCTACTACTTACTAATATCCTTTCTTATTTTCCTAACCTGTCTTATCCTTTCAGTCTTTCTCACTCCTGATGACATATCTTACATATTCATAAGTGAATTCACAATATTCATCACCCTATTATGATTACCCTGAATTGATGGTAATTCTTCCTATAATAACACCTTAGTTAATATTTTCATTGTTTATAAATCTTTTATTTATCATACCTGAGATAATATGTCCCTATTACCTTCTGATAAGGTAGGAGACATGACCAGCTCAGTATGTTGGTCTAAACTTGAATAATCAGAGTTGATAAAGGAGAGGTGTGATATATTATCAGGAATATCAGCAGAATAGATATCTAGATCATCTGTATTGGAAGTCTTCTTCACAATAAAGCTCTCCTGATTGCTGCTCTGTTCTGTCTGGAACTCTATATTCATATTAGCTCTAATTCTCTTTTTGGTCTGCTTTGTCTTACCCAGATCTTTTAAACTTCTTTCTCCATTATCATACAAAACTGAATTCCGTAATTCAGTTTTATCCTCAGAAGCCTCTGTTTTGCCATATCTTTTCTGCCTTTCTTCTCTTTTAGCAGAATTCAAGGAGACATCCACCTCTTTCTCTTGTTCTGTCAAGTCCTCTGCCATGTTTTTCCTACTCTTGTAAATAGGGTTAGCATTATTCTCATTGATATTAAATTTCAAATATTATACCTTGGAATCCATTTGGCTCTTTTCACCACAACCTTGATTATCCTCTAACTCTTGGTGCTTTCTTCTAGCACTTATGTCTCCATTCTTGATGGCTTGTTTGAAGTACATATAATCTTGACTGGAAAAGGTCATTATTCTTTTTCCCTTTCTTCTTACAGCCTTATTTTTTAAAAGAGTTATCCACCACTTTCTCTTCCAGTCAGGATAGGATTCATCAACTATCCAATCAAACTCATCTGGATATTCATCCAAGATACTGATTGTATTAGGCAGTAGAATACCAATACTTTGAACTAATGATTCAGTTATTAGCTTTTTCAATACAAATAAACTCAATCCCAATTTATTGTACTTACATATATAATCAATAATCAAATTCTTGCATTTAGATTCCCTGTTAATATTCCAATAACCTTCTATCTTTAACTGATGTGGCATTTTCCAATCTCTTGCCTCAGCTTCACTGGCAATAATTGCTTCAGGTATAATACTCATGATGAAATTGTTGTAATAGATAGTAATATAAGATAGTTTGATAGAGTAGAGTATAAGCAATTATGGAAAAGTGTAAGAAATGTGGAGGTATTAGAGAAGGATGGGTAAATGTAGGAAAGGAAACAGGAGAGAGGAATATATATATAAAATAAGAAGCTTGGGTATATATAGAAACAATAAGAAAAGTGATTAGATAATAGGACAAATATGGTGTGTTGCTTTGTTTTATGATCTATCATATATACACTATATAATAATATAGTGTAATAATAGAATTGTTATGTATGAGTCAAATACCATGTGAGACTTATTTCTTGGCATTTTAGGGGTCAACAGCTATGCCCACTATTTCTTCTCTTACTATCCTCTCCCCTCCACCCTACTCCTCTCATCCAGTTTTATCCATCATTTTCTTATCTCCACCTATTTTACAACACATTTATCCTACTCTTTTATCTCACTCTATCTACCCATTATGAGTTCCAAGAATCCCAATACATCTTCTGCTTCTATCAACCTTAATGAGGAGATAATCACTTCTGAGGATGAAGCAGAAATCTGGCAACTTCCTGAGCCTGGTAGTTGGGAGCTATATGGTGGAAATTGGGGTAAAGTCAAACAAGTTAAGATGAAAAATCTTTTTATTGGATTTATTTGTATGATATATCCTTTTGATAATATTATAAAGGAAAACTAAGAGAATATTTTAGATCACAGTACAAAGATCCTTCTTCATGGTACTATCAACTATATAGACCTAGAACCTAAGGGGTATATCTGGACAGTTTCTTCACATTTCAAATCAGATTTTCCTGAATACCTACAATCAATAGCCAAGGGACCTACAAAATCTTATCAAAAATGCAAGAAGTTTTCCAATTATAGTATTGATGACTATAAACACCTACTTGAGGCAATGAATAATGGGAATCTAAAAGCAACAAGTAAGAAAGCAAAAACAATCACATCTGGAGAGGTTCACAAGGTAAGATATGTTCTAAAAGGTTTACTCTAAGAATTAATACTAATTATTCAAATAAAGAAGATGGGAAAAGAAGCATCTAGTAGAGAGGACTCTTCAGATAAACTCAGTATAGAGGATGAGATGGAAGTAGATGTGGTTGAGGAAGAGAGAAGTGAAAGTGAGAAAGATGAAAATAGTAGTAGTGTGCAGAGTATATTATCAGAAGGTATGTGAAGTCAAATTTTAATATGAGAAAAGAAGAATTATTAACAAGAAAAATAATGCAGAGGATATAGACAAAGGGATAGAGGAAGATATATGTGGAGAAGGACAGGAAATGAGTGAAGAAATGGAGGATGAGAGGATTGGTTTAGAGAAAAGTTTACAATCACTCATGCTAAAGGTATGTGAATATTACTTTTATTTGAAAATGAAAAGAGCACAGTCTAAAGGTAAATAAAGCTAGGAGAAAGGGAAAGGAAGCCTGAAGATGAGAAGAAAGGAGGAACTAAAAGTCATTCAGGCTCACAACATGAGAGAGAGGAGGAAGAAGTTAGAGGAATTAAGGAAATTGAAAGTAAGTTATTGAACTCTAAGCTGAGAATAATATTAATATAAAAGTAGAACAACTGGAGTTATATAAGTTTCATCTGAGACTGAAGATCTATTTGAGAGATACCAAGCAGAGCTTGATCAAAGTGGAGGAGTTTCAGAGGAGGGAAGAAGAAAGAATTGAGGCAATTCAGGATAGACAAATATTAGGACAAGAGTTGGAATTAAGGGAAGTGAAGTTAAGGGAGGGGGGAGTAAAAATGATAGAGATGGAAAACAGGGAGAAGGAAACTGAGACAAAGTTGAGAGAGAGGGAGGAGGAATTATTGAGGATGGAAGAAAGATATAGAAGGTTGGAAGAGAGGCAAGAGAAAGAGAGGGAGGAATGGGAAGCAAGGTTGAGAAGACTTGAGCAGGCTGAAAAGCAAGAGAAGGAACTGGAAAAGCTACTAGAAAGAGCTAATAAGCTTGTAGAAATGGAAAGGTCAGAGGAATGCTAATAGGTAGTAGATAGTTGTTTAAATATATCCTGGTTTCAAATATAACATTATAGGAAACTCTTATATTTATTTATTTTGAAATATAAAGTCTGGATCTCAATAGTAACTACTGATTTTCAAATAGCAACTGACAAGTAAATATCTGTTTATTCAAAAAAAAATATGTCTTGATCCCAATAGGAACTTGGCTTTTTCTAATAGTAACTAAATACTGAACACTGATTTTGTGGTTTTTATTTTTTGAAAAGTGGTACCTAGATCCCAATAGTAACTTCGCTTATTCCAATAGTAACTTAACATAAAACACAGATTTTTGCTTTTTTGCCTTTTGGAAAAGAGGTGCCTTGAGCTCACTTGTAACTTTGGATATTCCAATTGTGAATTAACATTCAACTTAGATTATTATTATTTTTTTAACAAGGAGGTTGCTAAATGTAAATAGTGACTTCACTTTGCTCAATACGAACTTAATACCCAACTCTAATTTCTTTTGTCTATTTTGTTAGAAGAGGTGGCTCGATCCCAATCGTAACTTTGCTTTCTTCAATAGTAACTAAATACTTAACTTGGATTTTTTGCCTTTGACATTTTGTAAAAGGGGTGCCTAGATCCTAATAGTAACTTCGCTTTTTCCAATAGTAACTCAATAGTCATATCTGATTTTTTACCTTTTTTTACATTTGTAAAGGAAGCTTCTTAATTCCAATACTAATTTCTTCTTTTGCAATAGTCACTTCATACTGACCCTTGATTTTTTGACGTTTTTTAAATCTAGTGCCTTGATTCCAATAGTAACTTCCCTCTCTTCAATAGTAACTCAATAGTCAACTTTGATTTTTTATTCATTTAGTTGTTTGAAGAAATGTCTTAATCCAAATAGTAACTTGTGCGTTTTCAATTGTAACTACACTATGAACCTAGATTTCAATTTTTTATTTTATTTTATAAAAAAGGTCCATAGTTCCCAATAGTAACTTCGCTCTTTCCAATAGTAACTCAATTTTTATCATTTTCTTTTTAATTCTTGTTTTTAATCTGGTTTTTTTTAAAAGAGGTCCCTTGATACTAGTATTAACTTCAGATTTTTTAATAATAACTCAATTGTCAACTAGATTTTTAAATTTTTTTCTTTCAATAAAAGTGGTACCCAGATTCCCATAGTAACTTCGCTCTTTCCAATAGAGACACAATAGCAACTTCTCATTCCTTTTTTCTTTGACTTGTTCCCGATAGTAACCTCACCTTTTCCACTGTCCCTCTATAGTAGCCCTTTTCTCTTTTATTTTACTTTACTTTTTTCCATTATTCTTAATGGTTACTTTGTTTATTTCAATAGTAACTCAATAGTAACAATCTTTCTTGCATTTCTTCTTTTTTATTTTTCTATTATTTTCAATAGTAACTTCGCTTTTTCCAATAGTAAACCCCTAGTAAACATTTTCTTTTATTTTCTTTTATTTTCTTTTATTTTCTTTTATTTTCTTTTATTTTCTTTTATTTTTTTCCATTATTCACAATAGTAACATCGCTTTTTCCAATCCTCACTCTATGGTAAACTTTCTATTTTACTTTATTTTATTTTATTCAATTATTCACAATAGTAGCCTCGCTTTTTTCCATAGTAACTCAAAAGTTAAACTCTTTCTTTTTCTTTTTCTTTTTCTTCTCTTTTTTCCAATATCAACTTTATTTTTCCAATAGTAACTCACTAGTATAACTTTTTATTATTTTTTTTATACTGTTTTTCAATTATTCCCAATAGTAACACAACCTTTTCGAATAGTACCTCAATAGTAAACTTTATATTATATTATATTATACTTTTTTTCAATTATTCCCCATAGTCACTTCGCATTTTTGAATAGTAACTCAACACCAATAACCTTTGTTTTATCTTATTTTTTTACATTCTTCATATTATTTCCTATAATAACTTTGCTTTTTCCAATAGTTACTCATTTGTAAACTTTTCCACTTTTATTTTTATATTCCTTTTCAATTATTCCCAATAGTAACTTCGCCTTTTCCAATAGTAACTCAATATTCAGCTTTATTTCCCCCTTGCCACTTTTGTTTAAACATCCTCCTTGATCCCAATCAGACCTGCTGACTTTTCAATTGTAACTTAACATTCACCTCTGATTTTTCACTTTTGTTTTTATAGAAAAGGTGCCTTGATCTTAATGTTAACCTCACATTTTTCCATAGTAACTTAAGTCCAAACCTCTTTCTTTTCATAAACAAACAAACTCATACTCTCAATCTCAATAACAACTTTCGATTCTCCACTCGTAGCTTCCTTCTAAACCTTTTTTCCTTTTTTCAACAATGACCTCTATTTTCTCCATTGTAACATTTCATTTTCCAATACTAACTCAATAGCCAACTGTTCTTCGTTTTTCATTTTTATATTCAAAATATTTTCTCTTCTCTCTATTGTAACTTGTCATTTTCCCACTGTCACTTTTAACACAACTTCCACCACTTTTTCCTTCATTTTTCATACTTTAAACATGACTTCATAATCTCAATTATAATTTTAAGTACCATATAATTCTCAACATCATCCTTCTCTTTTCCTATAGTATCCTCTAATATCCTTTTTTCTCTTACTTGTCTTTTGCCACATATCATCTTATTTCTACCATTGATATCTCAGTTGACTATTAAGCGTACTTTAGAATACACGAGCTCTGGAAAAAACAGTACTTGTTGTAAGTCAAAAGCAATCTTTTACTATAGGACTAATATTTTCCTTATTGATTCAATTACTTCTTCACATGAGAAAAGGATTCCTCCTTCCTTAGATACACTATATATTCTGAAGTAGGCTACTACTTTTAACTACCAAGTAGACAATTGGTTACTGCATGACGAAAGAGGTTTTAACAGGCTGTGCTTATTGTGTGGATGGATGCCATTTCTCATAGCTTATTTGAATGGAGCCTGTAGCAGAAATGAGCGTAGATGGAAGCTTGAGTATGGATTCTTAAAATAACTTATCTCATGATCTGTAGTTCAGTGTAGTGAAGCTGCTTATTGTGCTGCAGTACATGATCTTCCTGTATCCTGAAAGTCCCATAATGAACCCTCTCCAAAATCTCCCCCTGGCAGCCAAAGTCATACTCTCTTTACCTTCTTTATTCTCTCTTCTCTTTTCTTTCTCTTTGCTTCTAACTTCTTCTCTATTTTATATTTTAAACCTCTTCTATTTCACAATCTTAATCTTCTACATTTCTTCCTCTTAAAATATCCTCTCCTCTCCTCTTTTGCTAACTTATCTACATCTTCTTCATTATCTTTTTAATCATTTCCCCTGGTTCTAAATCCTGATAATATAAATCATCTGGTGATTCATAATGCTCTGGAATTGGTTGATGATAGTCTGTTTCCCAATTTTCTCATCTATCTTGTTCCTGATTTTTTTCTGGCAGCTTTCTTAAACCATCACAATTTTTCCAACTATTATGCAATAGTGATACCCAGTAAATCCTAGCCACCTGACCTTTTCTTGTTTGTCTCTGTAGAAGAGATTGCTTGCATGGTGAAGGTAGCAGAAAATTCGATCTTGCAAATTTACTTTGCACCAATAGATATTCCCAGCTCTTAGCAGTCTCAATTCCACATGTTTGTTCAATAATCTTATAAGACTTTTGAAACAACATTCTATAAGGCCAATTTTTCCAACCTTTTCTGAGATCTTTCTTCTCCCACTCATCATTCTCATGAAACAATATTTCCCATCTTTCCTGTAAGCAATACTTGTGCTTATTGGAAAATTGAATTCTGGCAAATCTGGCAGGATTGAAGCCCATAACATGTTCAAAGTCCAAAGGAATATATCCCATCTTGGCCTTTTTCAATCTTTCCTTGTCTATCCAAAGACAATCACAAAACCTTTCCAAAGCATTCCAAACATCTGCTCTAAATCTTTTAATTACCATTGTCCCCATATAGGCCAATAGCTGATAGGTTTTATAAAATTGAGGATTGTTGATATGAAGAAGAACACTGCCAAACTGGTCTATAATTTCAAGACCAGTCTTTTTCTCCAGTAAGGAACTGGCTTTCATTAAGGCTGTTGAATGGATTTGGATAAACTCAAATGCCTCTGTGTTCTGATACTTGGAGTGCAAACCCCAATTCCGCCATAGGATAGAATCAAGTGGCAACCATCCAATGTTGAACAGCTGTAATTGTCTTTGCATTCCCAATCCTGGATACTGTTTCTTTGAAGTAGGTTGTGGCTCATCCCTCCAGATATCTCCACAACTTTCCAGCAAGACATTTGTAAATGAGGCTTTTTGAAGGTGGAAAAAAATGCGAAATATTCGGGAAATATCCTTTGCTGTATTCCAATCCGATGACTTTAAGCAGTGATAGGAATATTCAACTCCTAATCCAAATCTAAGAAAATTGGCTTGGAGAAATTGGAAGATTTCAAGATTATGAAAATTCCAACATGCTGTAGACATTTTCTCCACTTGAATCATCTCCTCTGCCTGGCATAAGGAGTTGAACAAATTGCTTGATACTCTATGCTCTTGTCTTACACCAAAAGACATGTCCCTTTTGCCTGCTCCTGCCAATGCAGCCAAAATCCTGTCTCTGGAATGGATATATGATTGCTCTAACTTTTTTATATCAAAAGCAATACCCATTCCACTAGGCCCATTAGACTGCCAGGCCTTGATCAACTCTGGAGTCAAGGAGAGATATTCCAATGAGGAATTCTGAAATGGATAGGTACCAGCAGCATCAAATAGAGATTTGAGTGGTGAATAGCTTTGAGAATAAATCAAGCCTTCTTGATGCAAGATAGAGCTTTTGGAATACTGCATAGTCCTGTTGGCTGCCAAAGTACTCAAAGCCCAGGTGTAGGTGGTACTCTTCAATCCTTTTGAGGACTTTAGTTGCTGCAAACCAAAGTCTATACAACAACGTTTATAGAGCAAAACTCTACTTCTCTCAGAACTCTGAATCTCCTGTCCCAAATCAAGATATTGAAACTCTTCATCCAAGAAATCAGAATTGATATCATGATTTAAGATATTCCAAAACCTTTCTCCTGCACTTGTAGGACTTTTTGCCTTAGTAATTAACTTTAAATCCTTAGCATCAAGTAACAAAAACATGTTTTGAAAATGATTAAAGCCAGGCTTTAATGAAAATTCTAGAATGTCTTCCCAAACATTGTCTAATTTTTCTCCAGGCAAATAGTAGTGAATTTCCTGTCTCTTTCCCTTATCTATATTCTCTGTAAACCCTTGAATACCATCTTCCCTACTTCTGGCATAAATCTCCATGTATGCTGATTCAAAAGAGGTAGGAATATGTTGTAGGATATCAGAGGAATAATGCTTTTGTAAGCTTGGTATGAAAGCAAGATCCATGAATGTTTGGAGGGTTTGGTTGTTCAAATAGGTATTTGGTGAGGATTGGTAAAAGTATAATTGAGGGAGAAAAATATAAAGAGCAAGAGGAATAGATGAGAAAATTGTGCCTAGACGAAAGTGAGGAATATGGTGTAGTGGAATATGCTTGAGTTTCAAAGAACCAGTTGGTAGAGTTTCTGTAAGAGGAACCTTGAGATGAAGGTCTTGAGTAAGATTTTGCCTTGAATTTGGACAAAACTGAACTCTGATACCATTTTTAGCAATTGCCAGTGAGCTAGCTTTAGCAATAAAGCTATCAATATCATAAAAACATTCCATTGGAAAGTTTGAATTGTTTTTCCTGATTGACAAGTCTGCTATAGACAACCCATCAGATCCACTTCCAACACCACAGAATAATTTTAAACATTGCTGTTCATTTAATGATTCTGTATAGCCAATTTTCCCTGTTTGTGGATAACTCTGGGGTAAGGTCCCTTTTAGAAACGAGGTAAATGCTGGCAAATCCAATGAATTGGATAAAGGAGTGGAAGAGTTTGGTGGGTGTAAATTGGAATGCTGGGTGCAGGAGAGATGTGTGGAGAGCATTTCTAATAAAAGGCTAATGGATGGAGATGGAAAATTGTCTGATGAGAGAGATGGAGAATTGGAATCTGAATCAGAGGAGATTTCAATAATTTCAGGTTCAACTATCATACAATTAGTAGTTGATAAAATTGTAGATTTTGAGTATGAAGAGAAGATATACCAATTGATCTGGAGGTATTTTGACCACGACATGAGAGGTTGGACCTTGCTGGCATGCAGTTTTGCTTACTCTTCTCAGATACAAAATCTTGGGAAAGAAAACAATCTGCATCATTCTGCTCGATATATTGATCTTCATAAATGAACTGAGCATCTGAATTTTTAATTGCAATAGTTAGTACACCATCTTGCATTATATTAGTTCCAACTAATTCCAATAGACTCACCATAATCAGATTCATCTATTGCCCCTTCATTCTCTTCTCTTTCTGTTTCACTTTCTATTATCTTCTGTTAATATACTTTCTATGTTCAATAATGTTAAAGAGGGATTTACCTTCAGAATCCATTTGTATATAATTCACAGAGTCCATCAAGGTGTTCATCTGGGTTTCTTCTAATCCTATACTTTTTAGATTACTGTAATACCTGGGATGAAATGTTAACTTACCCGCAATTGTTGACAATCTAATACCTATTTGCTTCATATTAGCAATATATTCTCAATTATTTGGCTAAGGAATTTTACCTTGTTTCTTCTTTCCTTTTTGATCTGATTTCCTTATATCCTCCCTTTCAGAATTTTTCTGCATATTTTCTATTAAATTACTATTATTAGTATTGAACAACTTTGGCATTGTGTGATATAAGAAATAATCAAAGAAAGAAAACTTATATAGTATTTCCCACAGATTCAAACATACCTATTACAGGATCAATCAGTTCTTTAAAGTATTTAGTTAGCAAACACCTTTACACTTGCAATACAGAAATTATTTTCACAAAGCATACCTTCATCATACCCATTAGAGTTCCCATCCATTTCATTTGCCTGAATATCCATCTCACTTAACATCTGCTCTATCCCAGATTGTCTTGACCAATGTAACCTTGCTCCAGGTTCTAGGTTTGGACGGCAAGAGCCAAGCTCTGAAACTTGATTGTGTTGTTCATGTGGTAGACTAGATTCCTCCAAATCCTAAACAGATGTTAGAACACAATTAATATATAAAAAATATCATAAGAAATAAGTACTGAAATAGATGTTATTGATTGACTTCTCCAATTGCAATTGAAGGAGGATGAGCTTTCAGCCTCTTGAGTTCCCTAAAGTATAAATATGTAATTAGAATACTTGTTAATAATATAGATAACAGCTATGATAAAGAATAGAAAAAAATAGACAAAGTTTCAAAATAATAAAGGACCAATATAAGAAAATACAAGAGGAATAAATAACTAGAAAATTAATACCAAAAAGTGACAATATGTTAGAAGAATAGAAGTATAACTTACTGGAACAATAGAGGTTCTACTACTAACAATAGTTTGAGAAGATGATACATTATCTAATTAAACCTTATATTAGTTGGAAATTCAAAAGGGTAATTATTCAGAAGGAAGACTAACCAGTATACAAGGGTGATGTTGGCTTATCTACAGTAGAGGTTGTTCTTAACTGATATCTTTTTCTGTCAGCGATTTTTTTCACAAGCTTCTTTTCTTCAGCAGATTTAGTAGGTCTCCCACGAGGATTTTGGGACATCTTTGCAAAGAGGAAAGAATAAAAGTAATATCAAGAATAGAAACAGTTGTAAAAGCAAGGAATTGGAATGGAGTAGAGAAGAAGATTGATGAAATTGAAGCCGAGTAGGAGGAGTGAATGAGTTGTCAAAGGCAGAAGATGACAGGTATCATTTAGTGATTGAACAATAGTATTGTTAGAGAAAGTGATGGGAAAATGATAGGGTGGAAAGAAGCAACAAGTCTTGGCATATGAAAGAGAAATAGCAAATAAGAGTGAGATACTTATAGATTGTAGTATAAAGAGATAAATAGGAAGGAAATTGTTAATAAATAGAAAGAGAAAGATGAATAGAGAACTGAATTGAAATTAAAAGATAAAAAATATAGTAGGAAGAGTATTAGTGGCAAGAAAAGGTGTGAAAAGCGGAGTATAGAGAGTACAAGCTCAATCAATTGGGAAAGAATATAAATATTTCTTCTCAGATACAAAGTGAAGCTTTTTTTCATAATAGCAGATTAGATTTAAATATTTCTACAAGACAGTAAGCATTGTGTTTTGTTTTAAAAAAGGTAAAATACAATTCATTTAGTTACAGGGGGATGTTCCAATCGGGACTCAATAGTAAACTTTTATTTCTTATTACTTGTAATTTTTTTCAATAATTCCCAATAGTAACTTTGCCTTTTCTAATGGTAACTCAGCTGTAAAGTTTTATTTTTATTATTGTTTATGATTATTATTCAATAATAACTTCGGTTTTTTCAATAGTAACTCACTAGTAAAGTTTTATTTTTTATTTTTTTCGATTATTCCCAATAGTAACTTCTCTTTTTTCAATAGTAACTCATTCCGAAACATTAATCTTTTAATTTTCTAATTCTTTATAATTATTTCCCAATAGTGACTTCGCTTTTTTCAATAGTAACTAACTAGGAAACATTAATTTTTTAATTTTTTAATTTTTTATAATTATTTCCCAATAGTAACTTCGCTTTTTTCAATAGTAACTCAATAGTAAACTTTTAATTTTTAATTTTTTTAATTTTTTTCAATTATTCCCAAAAGTAACTTCGCTTTTTTCAATAGTAACTCAATAGTAAACTTTTAATTTTTAACTTTCTTTAATTTTTTTCAATTATTCCCAATAGTAACTTCGCTTTTTTCAATAGTAACTCAATAGTAAACTTTTAATTTTTAATTCTTTTAATTTTTTTCAATTATTCCCAATAGTAACTTCGCTTTTTTCAATAGTAACTCACTCGGAAACATTAATCATTTAATTTTCCAATTTTTTATAATTATTTCCCAATAGTCACTTCGCTTTTTTCCATAGTAACTAACTAGGAAAGATTAATTTTTTAATTTTTTAATTTTTTAATTTTTTATAATTATTTCCCAATAGTAACTTCACTTTTTTCAATAGTAACTCAATAGTAAACTTTTAATTTTTAATTCTTTTAATTTTTGTCAATTATTCCCAATAGTAACTTCACTTTTTTCAATAGCAACTGACTAGGAAACATTACCTTTTCAATTTCTAATTTTTTATAATTATTTCCCAATAGTCACTTCGCTTTTTTCAATAGTAACTCAATAGTAAACTTTTAATTTTAATTTTTTTTTAATTTATTTCAATTATTCCTAATAGTAACTTCGCTTTTTTCAATGGTAACTAACTAGAAAACATTAATCTTTTAATTTTTTAATTTTTTATAAATATTTCCCAATAGTAACTTCGCTTTTTTCAATAGTAACTCAATAGTAAACTTTTAATTTTTAATTTTTTTCAATTTTTTTCAATTGTTCCCAATCGTAAATTCGCTTTTTTCAATAGTAACTAACTAGGAAACATTAATCTTTTAATCTTTTAATTTTTTATAATTATTTCCCAATAGTAACTTCGCTTTTTTCAATCGTAACTCTATAGTGAACTTTTAATTTTTAATTATTTCAATTTTTTTCTATTATTTCCAATTGTCACTTTGCTTTTTTCAATAGTAACCCTCTAGTAAACCTTTTAATTTTTTAATTTTTTAATTTTTTATAATTATTCCCCAATAGTCACTTCCCTTTTTTCAACAGTAACTCAATAGTAGACCTTCAATTTTTAATTTTTTTAATTTTTTTCTATTATTTCCAATGGTAAGTTCGCTTTTTTCAATAGTGACTCTCTAGTAAACTTTTCATTTTTTAATTTTTTAATTTTTTTTAATCATTTCCCAATAGTGACTTCGCCTTTTTCAATAGTAACTCAATAGTAAACTTTTAATTCTTTAATTCTTTAATTTTTTTCTATTATTCCCAATATTAACTCCGTTTTTTTCAATAGAAACTCCGTAATAGTGGTTCCCCTTCCATTTTACTGTCGCTCATAGTTTGTAAAAGCAATTCTAATGCAAAAGCAAGTGTGAAGCGCTAAAGATTATGATCTTTCTCAGAAAAACAAAACCCCTCTGCAACGAATCCTGAGGCATCCTACAGAATAAACGCAACGAACAACAACCTTGTCATTCCTCTGCGTACCTCATCTATGGCACGACAAATCCTTTCCTATTCTCGATTCACTGAGAGCATGCCACATCTCCTGAGTTTGACTCCCGAAACTGAGCTACTGAGAGAACCCATGCTAGATTCCTGCTTGATGGAGAAGCTTGAATCCAAACAGCAATTATATTAAGCCATGGAATGCTCTTATGCAGATTGCAATGAAAAGGCTAGTACTGCCGCGATAATCTTTGGTGATATCCCGTTATCAATCAGAATACGGCAACTTCGTAAGTGTGATCAGGAATGAAACTCTCCTGGCACTTTCAACAGACATGGTGCAATGAATATAATCTTGAATGAGGCTCAGGAGAAACCAGTTTTCCAGTTCTGCTCGCAGCAATTGGACATGAGATTAGAAGCCACTCCTTCCATCATTTATGCTGCCATCAGGCAGCTTGGACAACATGAGAAACTCAATTCTCAATCGCCTGTTTCATTTCATCATTGGCTTAACCGGAATTCAACCATTCATACAATGAAAACAATACAAATTGCCCACCTTAGAATGATACCCCATACCGAAGATGATCTGAAAACATTTTTTGTTCTGTATCGGAACACCGTCACGAAATACGGCATTAAGCGTACAAATTACATCTATAATATTCATGAGCTAGGAGTCATAATTGTTTGTTCAACCGGAGAGATCCTCATTGTTCCTACTTATATACATGAGCTCTATACCGCAAATCTCAAGAATCGACAATCACTTACCATTATTGAAACCATATGCGCTAATCGGAGCACACCTTTACCACCAGTTGTTATCTGCCCGGGGGAAGAAAATAATAGTGAGTTGGGTTCAAGATAGCCTGACCGGAGCTGAGGTTCTTGCTGTCTCCCAAATAGGATATACGAATAAGTGGGATATACAAATGAGAGTATTGCTCTTGGTTGGCTTCCGCATTTTATCAAGCATGTTGATGCAGGGTCAGATACTAAGTGGCGTGTTCTCCTTTTCGATGGTTATATTGTACAAGTTCAAAATGTCTTTGTTATTAAATGTCATGAGAACAAGATTGTCCCTATCGCCTTCCCCTCACACCTGACCCATGTTCCACAACCCTTGAATATTGGAATATTTCATCGCTGGAAGCACTACTATAACAGGGCAATCCACCATGCCCTGTACCCTCTGGATATCGTATATACAATCGCCTCATTTTTCGGACACGGGAGCTCTATTCGTGAGCAAATATTCCAGCTATTCACTATTAAAAACATGTTTAAGTAGTCTGGACTATTCCCTCTTTCGTTCAAGAAGGTTGTGAGGAAAGTGCGCAACTATAATAATAAGGTGGGTAAAGACGTTGCAACTCCTCTACACAATGCAGCAAACAACCAGGAAGCCAGCAAGGTTTATACTGCTGTATCTGTGGAAGACCATGGAGATATAGAGCTTCCAATACTGCCAAGTAGCTATTTCAAAAGTTGAAAGGGCTTGGGTGAATTGGTTGAACGTGCTGAAACCATCAATCAGTCCAACCTCAAAGATTTGGTTTCAATAGTGGGCTAAAGAAACTCAAGTCTCAATTGCACAGGCTGAACTCTAGCAGGAAACCTACCCTAATATTCAAACGCTCATTCAGGATGAGAAAAACTTCAAAAGCAATTCCCCTAAGGTTGTTCAGCAAGGCGGTATCATAACTGTTGAGACTGAAAGAGAGAAAAACAAACAAAAGGTGGAAAAGGAAATGGTGGCTTTAATTAGAAAAGCTCGCAAGAATATCCAAATTTTCGTCAACAAAGCCAAGGCAGCTATAAACAGTTGGGGTATTGCTACACCCAGGTCTGAGAAGGATAGAAAGAAACAGGTTAGAAGTATTGAGAGTTAGTGTGGAAGTATTCGTCCTGACCTCTTGATCCCTGTTCCAGATTCCGAAAAGAATCACAGTGGTCAATATTGGGAGTCACTCAGACCACCCCCAGATCTGGTGCAAGCTTTATTGTTACTAGAACCAACATCTGTTACACCACGAAATGTTATTGACTCTTAATTGCTTGCTCTTGATAGGGAAGCTGGGGATTTGCAGATTTATATTGGCAGTGGACGTCAGGTGAAAGCTGGAGCCAGTCATATGGCAGATGATTCCCATGATTCAGAGTCCAGGAGTGAATCAAATTCTGGATCCTCTTGCATATCAAATAACTCAATTACTAGAAATGCTAATTTTGTAGCTTTCAATTAAAGTTGTAGTTAACGCTGTTGTTATGTAGGGCCTCTCTATAGAACAATACAAAAAGTTGGCGGGTCACACTTGCTTTTGCGTCACACTTGCTTCTACCAACTATGAGCGACAGCGGAATAGGAGAGGAACCAGCCACTAGTAAACATTGAATTTTTAATTTTTTAATTTTTTTTCTATTATTCCCAATAGTAACTTCCCCTTTTTCCATAGTAACTTAATAGTTAACTTTCAATTTTCAATTTCTTTTAATTATTTTCTATTATTCCCAATAGTAACTTCGCTTTTTTCAATAGTTACTGACTAGTAAACTTTTATTTTCTAATTTTTGTAATTTTCTTCTATTATTCCCAATAGTAACTTCGCCTTTTTCCATAGTAACTGACATGTAAACTTTTAATTTTTAATTTTTTTAATTTTTTTCTATTATTCCCAATAGTAACTTCGCTTTTTCCAATAGTAACTCAATAGTAAACTTTTACTTTTTTAATTTTTTTAATTTTTGTAATTTTCTTCTATTATTCCCAATAGTAACTTCGCTTTTGTCAATAGTTACTGACTAGTAAACTTTTATTTTCTAATTTCTATAATTTTTTTCAATTATACCCCAATAGTGACTTCACTTTTTTCCATAGTAACTGACTATTAAACTTTTAATTTTTAATTTTTTTAATTTTTTTCTATTATTCCCAATAGTAACTTCGCTTTTTCCAATAGTAACTCAATAGTAAACTTTTACTTTTTTAATTTTTTTAATTTTTTTAATTTTTGTAATTTTCTTCTATTATTCCCAATAGTAACTTCGCTTTTTTCAATAGTCACTAACTAGTAAACCTTTATTTTCTAATTTCTATAATTTTTTTCAATTATTCCCCAATAGTGACTTCGCTTCTTTCCATAGTAACTGACTAGTAAACTTTGAATTTTTAATTTTTTCAATTTTTTTCTATTATTCCCAATAGTAACTTCGCTTTTTCCAATAGTGTAACTCAATAGTAAACTTTTACTTTTCTGATTTTTTTAATTTTTGTAATTTTCTTCTATTATTCCCAATAGTAACTTCGCCTTTTTCAATTGTAACTCCCTAGTAAATATTTAATTTCTAATTTCTTTCAATTTCTTTCTATTATTACCAATATTAACTTCACTTTTTTCAATAGTAACTCAATAGTAAACATTTAATTGTTAATTATTTTTAATTTTTTCAATTATTTCCACTAGTGACCTCGCTTTTTCCAATAGTAACTCCCTTGTCAATATTTAATATTTAATTTTTTTAATTTTTTTAATTTCTTTTAATTATTCCCCAATAGTGACTTCGGTTTTTTCAATAGTAACTCCATAGTAAATTTTTAATTTTTAATTCTTTTAATTCTTTTCTATTATTCCCAATAGTAACTTTGCTTTTTTCAATCGTAACTTTCTACTAAACCTTTAATTTTTAACCGTTTTTAATTCTTTTCTATTATTCCTGATACTAACTTCACTTTTTTTAATCCTAACTCTCTACTAAACTTCTAATTTTTAACTATTTTTAATATTTTTCTATTTTTCCCAATTGTAACTTTGCTTTTTCTCATAGTACCTCAATAGTAAACTTTTACTTTTTTACTTTTTTAACTTTTTTTTCATTGTCTTCTATTATTTCCAATGGCACCTTCGCTTTTTCCAATTGTCCCTTCGCTTTTTCCAATAGTAATCTCGCTTTTTCCAATAGTAACTTACCTTTAAACTTTTACCCTTTTAACTTTCTTTTCTCTTATTCCCAATCGTAACTTCGCTTTTTCCAATAGTAACTTACTACTAAACTTTTAAATTTTAACTTTTTTTTAACTTTTTTTTCTATTACTCACAATTCTAACTTTGCCTTACTTCTTCTCTTTATTTTTCAATTCTTTTTGATTTTTTCAGTGGAACAAATTCTTTGTTCCCAATAGTCACTTCTCATGTTCCAACCATGACTTTCGATTTTCTACTATCAACTTCACCATTAACCTTGCACTTTTTTTAATATTCTTCTTTGTATTGAACAGTTGTGCCTTGTTCCCTCTCGTAATTTCCAATTATCCAATAGTAACTTCTTCGCTTACTCTTTTTTTAAATTCTTCATCCTTCTTTTGTAAAACTAGTTCTTATTTTCCAGTAATATCTTTGCATTTCCAATTGTAACTCAATAGCACACATTTATTTTTCATACTTGTCTACCTTTTTTTCACTTGTTCATATCGGTACCTTCGCTCTTTCCATTAGTCACTTCATAGTACAACCCTATTTTTCATTTCTTACACTTTGTCAACTTTTTCCTCATAGTTACTCTGCATTTTCTAATATCAACTTTTCAGTCTACTTTTACTTTCTTATCTTTTCTCCTGTCTTTTCTACTCTTCCCCATGTAATTTCACATTTTCCTATTACAACTCCTTGGTAATTCTTTCCTCTTTCTCTTCTATCTTTTATCTTTCAAACATACCATTATTTTCCCCAGAGTATTTCTTATTTTACTTTAACCACCTACTGGCCAACCTTCATTTTTCTAATTTTCTAATTTTCTTCTTGTATCATGCTCAAATATACTCCTCTACTGTTTTCTTCTCATACAAATTAAAGTTTTTCACCATAAAAAGTATCAGAAATACACACAACACAAGCCACAGCTTTTAGGGGGTGGCACTATCTTCAACCCACAACAACTTTTTCAGTTTTCAATTAATTAAAATGAGGTTTCTTTTATTCTTCTTCTAGCTTCACTCTCATCCTAATTATATAATTTTTATTGTTAGAACTTAATATGAGATTTGTTCATTTTTTATTGTTGTGGTAAACCTATGACACCTTGTGTTACCATGATAGAATCCTTAACCTGATTTTCACCATAGAGTAGAAGAATAATACGGAGGCAGATACCTGGGTGTAGTTTTGCTTAATATTGGCAAAATCTACTTTTATAATTAATGATAATAATGTAGAACTTTTGTAATCAGATGATGTAGTATGTTTATAATAACATGCCTTTGGTATTAATTTGATACGTGCCTTTTACAAAAAATCTATACGAATTATGATAGAAATAGCATCTAGCTCTAGTGATAAAATATTTGATTCAATATATCAGGCAAAATAAATCCTGTTTCAGAGGACCCAACATTCCATCTGGATACATACTAGCTGAACCTTGTGTGTTAAGCTTCCAGAGTATTCACAGGTGAGAAGCTATAGCTAGTCTGTCCAGGGGTATCTTACCCCATAGAGTCTCATGCCAGGTTTCAAGACTACCATCAAAACACCATAACCCTTCCACATTCACCACTTATCCACTCTACTTCCGGAATACATCCTGGACTATTCTCGCTCCTGATCTAGTTTTCCAGCCTTGTCTAATTCTTACCAATCGTCTGGTCTTGGCTAAAACTATCAAGTTAGTGTGGGTGCTAGATGCAAAAGACATGGTACCCTTAATCTTAGCTATTGCCTAAAAACAGCTGGCTATGCCATTTTCAGAACTCTTTCTTGGAGAGTGCCAAAATGCCTGGTTACTCCGGTCTGGAAGCAAGT
>Ga0307513_10002087_pt1 | contig 28078 bp, 14 predicted proteins | sample 15_EM_MG_FD_202174 | JGI IMG/M metagenome (GOLD analysis project Ga0307513, IMG submission 202174) | Populus trichocarpa ectomycorrhiza microbial communities from riparian zone in the Pacific Northwest, United States - 15_EM | ecosystem: Host-associated > Plants > Roots > Unclassified | place... | reverse complement strand
AGGGGTGAGGAGACGAGGAGCAGGGGGGGCCATTTTGGCCCCTTTCGTTCGCCCTCTCCCTTCCATAGCTCCACTGTATGAACAGGGTGGTGTGCATTCCACATACCGCCCCGTTCTCTCTCTCTCATCACCCCTCGTTGTCCTTATGTACCTTACATTATTATTACTTATTATATGATGTATTATTAGAAATGAATATATTTTTTTTTTACATTTTAAATTTTAATCCAATTGTCATTTTATGAGTTGTACACTTTTATAAGTTCATAGGAGGACTCCAGGTGGAGTTCTGAAGAAGTTCACCTGGAGTCCAGGTATGTTAAGTACAAATATGCAAGTTCACATATGGTTCAGGTGGACTCCAGGTGATCGGTGGAGTCCACCTGAACTATGTGAAGCAGTGTAAAGTACTGTGCATCATTGATCAAAAACCCGAAATTGAATTGCTCAATCAATATTGGCCATATTTACATTGTTCTAAAAGCTGTAATTTATAGGTTCCTAACAAGCCCAAGAACTTCAAGAATGGGGCAGAATAGGTGAAGCAATGAAGTGATCAGTTGTACCCCTTCTCCTACATCATTGATCAAAAACCCAAAATTGAATTACTCAATGAATACTGGCCACATTTACAAAGTCTAACTTCATCCTGAGAACTGTAATTTATATCTTTCTAACAAGCCCAAGAACTCCAACAATAGGGCAAAAGAAGAGGTGATTAGTTGTACTTTTTCTCCTGTATTATTGTTTAAAAATGCAGTATTTCCTTGTGAAGGTTGCTTTCCCCTGTGATTTATGTCTTCAAAATGGTACCATTATTTTTGCATAAATGAGGAGAATCCAATGGTGTATAATTTGTCATGAAACAATGAAGTTCAAAAAATAAATTCTGATATTTTTGAAGATCATGCCCCAATATGGACACTAACCCTTTCAATTTTTACATATTCGGAATCTACTCATTTTTCTGAAAATTTTGATATATTATACATCATGGTAGGTGGAGTACAAGCTGAGGAACCTTTTAATGCAGCTTACGCTTACACAAGAATAGCATTGTCCAATCATGATCGAGGACTTGACATTTTTAGATTGACTTGCACTTGGCAGTCACAGACTAAATTAACAAAACTAGTTATTGATTTACTTAACCAATAATGGCCACATTTACAAGCTCTAAGTTCATCATAAAAGGTGTAATCAGTAGCTTTCCAATGCATCCAAGAACTCCAAAAACAGCCCAGGACAAGTGAAAAAATGAAGTAATTAGCTGTATCTTTTCTCCTATACCATTGATCAAAAAGTCGAAATTGAATTACTGAACCAATAATGGCCACATTTATAAGGTCTAACTTGGTCCTAAAAGTGGTAATCTATAGCTTTCCAATAAATATAAAAATGCTCAAAATGGGCAAGAGAAAGTGGAGAAATGAAGGGATTAGTTGTACCTTTCTTTCAGTATCATTGATCAAAAAGTTGAAATTGAATTACTCAACCAATACTGGCCACATTTGTAAGGTCTAACTTCATCCTAAGAGCTGTAATCTATACCTTTCTAATGCATTCATGAGCTTTGCAAATGGCCCACTAGAAGTGGAGAAAGAAAGTGATTAGTTGGACCTCTCCTCCTGCATTATTGATAGTGTTTAAAGATCCAGCCTGGTCCAGTCATTGGGTCCCTCAGGGCATGGACCAAGACTGAGACTGGTCTACCTTTTTTCTAGACCTTCCAAAGACTGGACTGGACTGCAAAAGACTGAAGACCACAGTCTTTTGCAGTCTTTAGACCAGTTTTGGTCTAAACTGGTTTTGGCTGGTTTAAAACTGGTTTTTCATTTAAGTATGTAAAATATTTCAATATTATGAATTGGTGAAGTTGTTAACATACATTTAAGCTTTTAAACAAGCCCAAGAACATCAATGTAGGTTGAGAATTGGTGGATTTATAAAAATATTCTTGGACATCTACTATTTTTTAGAGTATTTTATAGTTTTAATCATATTGTTTTCAGTTTTGGACTAAATATTATGTTCTTGGGTGCGTTTTGAAGAGTAATTATAGGACTATTATATACTAGTCTGAAGCAATGAGACTGGTCCATGAAAACCTCATCTTTTTCTGGTCTTGGTCTGGTGTTGCAGTCTTTTTCCAGTCTTAAAACTGGACCTTCAAACACTAATCATTGATGCCAACCCAGGAATTGCATTACTAAACAACTATTGCATGCATTAAGACACTAAAACAATCCTCTAACATGAGAACCAGAATTGGTGATGAAAAAAACAATCAAATATTTTTATGATTCTTAGTCACATGTGTGGAACTCCATGAGTTAACCGGGTTGATCCAGATCCAACCTGCAGGTATTTTCCATTAAAACATCCAAACCCAGATCTGTGTGAATAATTTCCCATGGGTTGACAGGTCAGGTGACGGTATTTTTGCAGGTACCTGTTAGTATTTGAGGGTATCATTATATTAATTATAAACTTAAATAGCTATGGTGGGTATGTGTAGCCACTAGAAAATGGTAAAGATATGCCAAAAAAGTAGAAATATAGAATATTCTATGTTTAACAATTCCCTCAGTCTGTTTTGGATGGATTTGGATGTTTGGGGGCCCATTTTAAAGAGAGAATTTGTAGGAATGTTTTGCCAAAAAAGCTGTATTTTCAAAGATCCTTTATTGACCCAGCTATTTATGCTCTGTGGCTAGAAGGGTAAAAATAGGTGATACCAGTTTAATTTTTGCAATTTTGCATAGTTTAACACAAGGACTTTAGAAACATCTTCTAATAGTCTAGAGAGTCTTGAATATATAAAATCTTAATGAGATTCCATGTATTGAGGGAGATACTGTAACCATACCGACTTTGATTAATTTGAAGACCATCAAAATGGTTGTTTAAATTAATCTTGATCTCCATTAATTTAATTTAAATGCACAGGAGCATTTACAGACATATATAGATTACACTAAGCTGTTTAAACTGTGATTAAACTGTAAAGCTTAAAAAGTGGACTAAAAGATAATATATAACTCATAAATTTATTACATGAGCCAGAGATTAAACAGATTAAACAAACTTTGGATTAAACCCTGAAGTTCATTAAACCATGAGTTGGCAGGCATCTTGTCCTTTGAACACAGAACTTACCTGAATGTTGTTTCCACCTGGTGCACTACAAGTGGAAATTGACTGGCAGACTTACTACAGATCCTCATGAGTACAAACCCAGCCATCTGCACAGCAGGCATCTAAGTATTATCAAGCCCATGCAGTCGATAATAGTAGGCAGTATAGAGATATATAGCGATGGGGAAAACTGGGAGTGGACCAAAGGGAGGGAGTCCAGAGTGGCACACTAGTGGGAGATAATATCAGCTGTGGCCTACTGTGGTGACAAAGTCACCGTGTCTGAATGTAGCTATATACAATAACATGATGGAGCACTTATGGCCTATTAGAAAAGTTTGGGCCAGATAACACAATCATCTTGACAATGTGACAGAGCCATATGTCACAGTGGCAAACTCTGTGTGATATAAATCACCATGCGTGAAACTCTGAGTTTGCAGGTTTAGGCCCTGTCCTCATACATATCCTGAACTCCAAGCATCCCAATCTGATATCCAACTCAAGTCCCTTCTAAAATTTAAACTCTTTTGTTGCAAATCTATAGCCGACAAGCTTTGAAGGTTAGGTAGATTAAACAAGCCCTCATGATCACTTATAGGCCTATCACCAACTGGATTAATCTAAGAATTTGCATAGTGAGGAGCTGCTGTGTGGCATTAATCCAAATTAATCCTTACTTTTGGCACCCACAAGACTATACTTGTCACTTGGTAACTTAATTTAGATTAAACTAATCTGAGCACTTGGATGGTCCATGGATTAATCAAAACCCATAGGGATTTTTGGAGATATGGAGGAAACAGTGTGATGATGTGGCAATCATATCTGTAAATTCACCAAAAACAGAATTTTGGAGGCTGTACTGCAGCCCTTGACCTCAAATTTTTTGCAAAAGTTGTGCAATGTTCTAAAGAACATGACCTATATTTTAGAAATTTAATCCATCATTTTTTCATTTTTCTGCAGCTGGAAATAGTGGAAATATTTGTCACATTGATAACATTTTCAATGAACATTTAGGAGACCTCAAATATAAAAAATCTATTGGAAATTTGTGGTATTATAGTGAGATTTAGTGAATTTAGACTGATGATGTGGCAAATTTTGCTGCAATACTCCTGGAGACAATATTAAATGCCTTCACCTTATTTTTTTTTTGGCAGCAACTGAACATATATTTACTGAATATAATTTATATTTTGGGTATTTATTTGGCCAGGCAAGTAATCTGCAGGTTTCTGCAAAATTCTGATATGCCTGCCCAGATCTGACAGGACCTGTGGAAATGGTTTGATCCGGATCTGCAGATAGTTTCTGGCAGGTAATCTGAGGTCATCTGTTGATACCTGCAGATTACTTGCACTTGTGGTGTACTGGTCACAGGAATCAAGATAACCTGTAGGCTGATGATATATGCCAAGACCCAGAAATGTCAAAGCATTTAGACTCGTAACTGCCAAGCAAAACTCATCAAGTTGTGATTATTATGAAAATATATGTTCTAGTGCTGGTGGTCGGCAATTCCCAATATCAGCATGGTGGCCATATGTCACACAATTTCATGCACAGTATCACAAACCCTGGTACACGTGCATGACGTGTGACCTGAAAGTGCTGCTTTGCACTTTTTCTCTCCAGCTCCCCAATACCTTTCGGATGGTTGTACCATTTCATCAATAGATAAATTGTACACTAATTAATGCCAAAATACTAGAAGAATACCACAGCAAGTTGGAACAATTACCTGTCCATTTCTTCAGGTAGGTGTTTTGCACAGACAAGTCCCAATTCAATTCCTCAGTGCAAGGCCAAGATTCTGTGGGGCTTATTGATTAAATAGAACACTTGCCCTGGAACTGATTAGTTCTGCTCAGATTCACATGAAACTGGTACCATTAAATTCAAAATTTCATATCCTTTAGGCATACACTATGATTACATAACTCTGGTATTATAATCATAGTGTAAAATAATAAATGCAGTAATTGCCTGCAGAGATTGTCTTCCTATGCAAATTACATAATAAAAGTAGGATGGTTGGATTCTCCTCATTCAGACCAAATCCAATAGTATATAATTTTTTATGAAAAAACACATTTGAAGCTATAAAATCTCACCTTTTCATTGAATCATTTGCCAGGCACAATGCCAAGCCTTTTTATTTTTTTGTAAGTACATAGGATAAAAGTAGAGAGAAATGGAAGAGTGTTGGCACAAAAATCATGTAAATCCGAGCAAAACTGATTAAGTTATGATCTTTTCAAAACAAAGTGTTCTGGTGCATAACTTGGTGGAGTGACTTGAGATCATCACCATCACCACCACCAGAACATGTTTTTTCAAAAAAATCATAACTTAATCAGTTTTGCTTGGATTCACATGATTCTGGTGCCAACACAACCGCATTTTTCTCTACTTTCATTCCATGTATTGATTATATAATCAGGCACCAGTCTATATATTGTAATTTCAGAAATATTATGTTTTACCTTGTACAGGAAGAATATACTTACATAATCAATACAAGGGGTTAATAAAATTAAAATTCTGAATCTAACAGTACCAGAATCATATTTTTCTGAGCCATGTTTATAGAGATATGAGCATTTCACCTTTTTTTATATTACAAAAATCAGGTAAAATATTCATTCCTCCATCAATTCTGCTTGGATTTACATGAAACCAATACCATTAAATGCAGAATTTCATATCCTTTGAAAGGACACTCCGATTACATAATCACAGCACCATTCATATGATGCCACAATAAAAAAATACAGTATATTGCTGTGGAGGTCGCTTTCCTATGTGATAAATGTTTGAAATTTTGACATCCATCTATTTTCCAAATCATATGCCAGGCACAATGCCAAGCCTTTCGCTTTTTTTATATTTGGATTTTCCTTATTTTTCTGGACTTTCTGGTATATCACACATGGTGGTAGGCCACTCATGACCTCAGTAATTCATGTAGTACATGGTTTTTATTACTTTCTATTTTATTTTCCAGGTATCCAGATAGAGAATATTTATTGAGAGCTGACTATGTTTGTGCTTTACATCTTAAGCTTTTTTTACTATTTTATTTCATATAATTTGGTTTAGAAATGAGCTTGTAGCATAATTTTTAGTTGTCAAACATCTCAATATGTATGTCATGTGATGTGCAAAGTTGCCTACCCTAAATTTGCCACAGTATATAAACCCAGCTCATCACTTCTTGAACTTCTTTCTCACCCCCCACATCTCACCTTTCACATCCACAAATGCATCTACTGACTTGGTTTTTTTTGCTCTGGCCTTTGGCCACTATATTCTGTTGTTTGGGCATATTCAACAGTTTAATACTTCACTTGGGATTTTACAAATTCCCAAACAATGCCATTGTGTCTACTACATCACATTTTATCACATTTGTGGCTTTTCCACCATTACCATCATATTATGTAGTATTGCTACTGTTATCTTTATTATTATGCCATGTGCCAATACCATCAGATTTTGTGGCATTGCCACCATTAACATTATATAAATGTTCAATGCCAACAATGTCGTGCACTGTGGTAATGCCTCCACTGTTAATGTTATATAAATGTCCAATGCCAATGTTGATGTCATGTATTGTGGCAATGTCTCCACCATTAATGTTATATAAATGTTCAATGCCAATAATGTTATGAATGTCTCCACCAATATGCCTTGCACCAAATATGTTGATATTATGTGAATATTCAATGCTATTATGCCCTATACCATTGCTTTTATCAATATTATATAACTATGCCCAAAACATTTGGATGAAATTGATTTCTTCATCTCTTTTGGAGTTTTATATTAGAACAATATTCATTATTCTCAAAAGTTTTGCTATAGTATCTAAAAATGATTTTCCTTCATATAAATGTCTACAAATAAATTTAGCTTTAAGAAGACATTTTCATCGACGACATGACTATAAAGTTTTGGCTGATAAACTAGTATTTTGTTTTGCAATTTGTATTTATCCAACATTATTATTTATGAAATTTTTTATTAATTATATTTTTGTTTTTGAGCCAGTTTTGTCTCTAGCTTTATATTTATTTGATATATTAATTTATGATATATATCATCAAATAATACTTTGCTATAAAGACTTGAACTATTATGAGCCTGAAAATATATAAAGCTACAGGAGGTGGTCCATCGTATGGTCTAAATTATAATGATATTTCTGGTTATTCAGATTAGGTCAAAAGTGACAAAAAATATTGCTTTTATACATATATACTTGAAACAGAAAAAAATCTTGATGAGTCCACTGACTTGATTGCTATTTCAAATATTCCATTTAATATTATAATTGAAAATCTAAAATTAATTGCAAAGTATTATAATATAAAAACCAAATCAAAAATAAAAAGTCAGGAACTTCAATCAATTATTAATGCACATGTTTGTGAAAATTGTGAAAAATATATATATATATTTCAATGCATTAAATCAGAAAAACAAATCTGATGTACTTAAAGCTAATAAAAAATACCAGACTAAAAATAATAAAAAATACAAAGCTACAAATCTGAAATCAGTGAAAAAATACCAAACCAAAAATCCTAAAGTGTACAAAGCCTTAAATTTACAGGCAGTGAAAAATTATCAAGCCAAAAATTCTGAAGCTTTTAAAAGTTCTAACTTGGAATTAATAATGAAATATCAGAAAAAATCAGAAACAAATTTTCCACCTAAGTCTTTGTCTTCTTTACTTCAACATAAAATAGCATCCAACTTTTGTAAAGATACTTCACCTCAAGCTTTTAAAGAAAGTGAAATGTACTGTTTGTGGCAAATTAATTTTACTCACTGAGCTTCAAAAATTATCTGAACTTGAACTTAAACTCAATTTAGATGTTTTAACTTAGCAAAGTGTAACACAAGTTGAAAGAAAATTTTCAGATGATGATTTTAAAAATATTGATGGTTTTATTCTTGAAGAAAATTTGAATAATATTTGTAATTTATGCTACAAGTCAGTTTCAAAAGAAAAGATGCCTGTGTTTGCCTTAGCAAATGGAAAATAAATTAGAAAGATTCCAAAAAAACTGCAAAATTTGTCATATGCTGAACAACTTTTTGTAGCCAGAGTTCATCATAATCGATGTATAGTCAGAGTTTCATCTGAAATGCACAAAATGAAAGAAAATACCATTTCTTTTGCCAATCCTACACCTAAAATTTATAATATTTTACTTCCACCAGTTCAAGTCAGATTTTGAAAGAATTCCACTTTTAGTTAGACATAAAAAAGTGGCTGCTGCACTTGAATGGTTAAAATTAAATCACCAAGATTATTTTGACTTGGAAATTTCTTATAAGAATATTCTGAAGACATGCCACCAGTTGTGATTGATTATCAAGAATCAATATTCAATAAAGATCCAGAGTCGACAGCAGTAAATGATATGGAAGATAAAGCTGGAACTAAAAATGGTTCTTGTCCATTTGTTAATTTATGGTTTAACTGGAAAAAACTATTCAATCAAAGGATTAAAAGCTTTGAAAGCTATTGCACTCAAGCACTTGACTGATAATAAAAAAAATTGCAGCAGTAGGATATCATAAAAATCCAAAGTCAATTTATAATAATCCCCAATTTTTCCCTCAAATGATGCCTTGGCTATTTTCATATGGACTTGGTGGAATTGGAAATAAACTTCAAAAAGGCCATATATCAGATATAGCACATAAAAGACATTTACTTATGTATTATGATAAAAGATTTCAGCTAGATTCACATTTTCCTCTTATTGCATTTAATCACAAACAAATAAAAGAAAGTACAACTTGCTGGATATCTACTTGCAGAAAAACCAAAGTTTGAACATATTTCAAAATGTTTTATGGAAGTAAATGTTGAGGTTCTTAGTGATTTGATCAAAAAAATGGAAAATGGTGAAAGAATTAAGCCAGAATCAGATGAAAAAAAACTTTGTTTTCAATTAATTAAAGATTTGGATCATATTGGTGGATTTGTTAAAGGTTCTGCTACTACCAAAAAATATATATGCAATGAAATTTGGTCTTTGATTTCATTTATGAATGCATTTTCCTGGTTTGTTATCTATCCTCCAGCTGATATCAAACATCCAATAAGTCTATATTTTGCTGATACAAAAGAAAAGTTTAGTTTAAACTTGAAAGATGAAAATGAAAGATATAGATTAATTGCTCAAAATCTAGTGGCTGGTGCTAGATTTTTTTACTTTATGTGTGAAATGTTCATTAAACATGTACTTGGAGTAGAAGAAAATCATTCTGGATTATATGGAAATTTGGTTAAAAGGAGTATTATCACCTCAAGATTATAGATTTTACTTCAGATTTTCAGCAAAAAATAGTGGAATATTTGGAAAGTGTTCATATTGGGGAATTATATGACTGGAACTCAAAAGGAAGTTGAATATCATATTAAAATTGAAAAAATCCAAAATCCAAACTATCAAAATCCAACCCAGACTTTGCCTGATCCACCCCCACCTTTATGTGAAAATAAAGCTTGTAATGAAAAGAATTGTAAAAATTGTCAACAACTTGAAACTTGGTGGCAAAAATTCAGAAAAATTACAAATGATTTGATTTTTGAATCTAATGTTCATGATAGACCTGGTTGTATTAATAAATATGGAAATTGTAAAGCTAGATTTCCTAGAAATCTATTTACACAAACTGAGGTTGATCCTAAAACTGGTGCTTTGAATGTCAAAAAAGGAGAACCTTGGATTAACACATTGACACCTCTGGTCACATATCTTCTAAAATGTAATTCAGATATTACAAGTTTATTGTCTGGAACAGCTATCAAAGCTATTGTAGCATATATATCTGATTATGTTACCAAGCCTGGTCTCAAAATTTATAGTATATTTGATGCTGGAGGATCTATGGCTTCACTTTATTTATTAGAAAATCCAAATCATTATACTAGTCATGAATTTATTCCTGTATATTGGAAAAATTATGTCAGAGAAGTATTAAAATACTGGAGATCTGAAAAAAACTTGGAAGAAATTCTTCCAGAGAAGGAACATCTATTATATAACACCCATCAAGTGCAATTTGATGATAGAAGAAACAATATAGTTCCTAATTTTGTTGGTGAATCACTGCCAAAATGTGATAGAGAAGATAGAGAATATTATTGTGCAACTATACTTATATTATTCAAGCCTTGGAGATCTGGAAAGAATTTAAAAAATCAAAACTATTCTTGGGATAAATCATTTAATTTATATGAATTTAATGATCAACAAAAGCAATATATGAAAAACTTTAATATCAGATATGAGTGCAATGATGCCAGAGATGATTATTTTGCTCAATTTAAAAAAGGAAACAGTGAAGGTGGCTTATTTCCTCAGTGGATGAACTCTGATATTTTTAATAGTTTGGATAAAGATAATCATTTAGAAAGAGCTGACTTTGGAAATATTGAACCAGATGCATTATGATGATAATTATGGGGTTAACAAATATACTACATTAGACAGACTTGGAAAACTCAAACAACAAGAAATGGAAGAAACTAGAATTGGTTTGACTAAGGCTGGATGGCTAGACAATTCATCCAATGGATTAAATCAAAATGAAGCTTCAATTGAACCTAGTATACTACAAAAAGGTTCAAGATGGAAAACTAGTGTTGATCAGGAAAGACAAATAATACTAGCTGAAAGAAATAAAAATATACCAAGTAAATCATTCAAAAATATATCTGATCCAAATGAAAATAATGTTCAATTGGTTGATAGATCTTATTTGCAAAAAAACTTTAAAGCTAGATTAAAATCTGATGAAAAATTAGTAACTTCTACTGTAAAAGATTTTTTTTTGAATTCAAAACAAAAAAAAGCTTTTAGAATTGTAGCTCATCATTTATTTGAACCTAATTCTGAGCAGTCCAAATACTGCAAAAAAATCAATGAAGTCAAAGCTAAATTAAAAAGTGTTGACTATATTTTTATTAATGAAGTTTCAATAATGTTCTGTTACACTGCACATGTGTCAAGATGTGTACAAAGTTTCTTCTCAACTGGCCAAAGCTTTAAATACACCATATCTTCCATTTGGTGGTATAAATTATGAGTTCTTTGATTTATCAAAGACTCATTCTTTAAAATGAGGAGAATCCAAATATGAAAAAAGCGAAAGGCTTGGCATTGTTCCTGGCACATGATTTGGAAAATAAATGGATGTCAAAATTTCAAACATTTCTTTTTATAATATATTATATACCTTTAGATTCATAAAAACAAGGAGAATCCAACGGTACTATTTTTATTATGTAAATCATATGGGAAAGTGACCTCCGCAGTGAAATACTGCTTTTTTTGATGTGGCATCATATTAATGGTGCTGTGCTTATGTAATCGGAGTGTCCTTTTAAAGGATATGAAATTCTGAATCCAATGGTACCAGTTTTATGTGAATCTGAGCAGAACTGATGGAGAAATGAATATTCTATCTTTTTTTGTAATATAAAAAAGATAAAGTGCTCATATCTACATGAATACTGCTCAAAAAAATATGATTCTGGTACTGTTAAATTCAGAATTATAATCTCATTAACCTTCTGTATTGATTATGTAAGTATATCCTTTCTGTGCAAGGTAAAACATAGTATTTCCAAAATTACAATATATAGACAGGTGCCTGATTATATAATCAGTACATAGAATGAAAGTAAAGAAAAGTGTGGTTGTGTTGGAACCAGAATCATCTGAATCTGAGCAAAACTGATTAAGTTATGACTTTTTTGAGAAAACATATTCTGGTGGTGGTGATGGTGATCATACCAAGTCACTCCACCTAGTCATACACCAGAACCTCTTTTTTTAATAAAATCATAACTTAATGAGTTTTGCTCGAATTCACATGATTTTTGTGCCAATGCTCTCCCTTTTTTCTCTACTTTCATCGTATGTACTTACAAAAAAATAAAAAGGCTTGGCATTGTGCCTGGCACATGATTTGATGAAAAGGGGTGATTTTATAACTTCAAATGTGTTCTCATGGAGGAATGAATATTTTATCTGTTTTTTTAAATATAAACATAGGTAAAATATTCATATCTTCATAAGTTTTGCTCAGAAAAATATAATCTTGGTACTGTAAATATAATCTTGGTACTGTTAGATTCATAATTTTATTCTGATTAACACTGTGTATGGATTATGTAAATATATTTCCTCTGTGCAAGGTAAAACATAGTATTTTATAGTATTTCAGAAATTACAACATATAAACAGGGGCATGCTTATATAATCAGACCATAGGGTGAAAGTAGAAAAATTCTGAATCTAACAGAACCAAATTATGTAAATCCAAGCAAAACTCATCAAGTTATGTGCAATGCATCAGTCATGTGGTCTTTACATCTCACAAATGAAAAGACCAGACCATAGATCTCGTTTTTTGTGGTCTTGGTCTAGTCTGATTACAATTTTTCCAGTTCTAAAACCAGACTTCCATTGGACTTCCAAACACTATTTAGAAATGTACAAAACCAAAAAGGACTCATATCTGCTATGTACAGCAATGGCCCACTAACACCAAATACAACTATTATACAATCAACTGATATATGCAAGTTATCAATGTACATGATGTACCACCAATGTACACAATGTACAACCAATGTATGTGATGTACAACTGATGTATGCAATATATAACTTGTGTTAATGAGCCATTGCATCTGCATGACAGTTATGAGTCTAAATGCTTTGATATTTCTGGGTCTTGGCATATGTCATCAGCCTATAGGTTATCTTGATCCCTGTGACCAGTACACCACAAGTGCAGGTAATCTGCAGGTATCAACAGATGACCTCAGATTACCTGCCAGAAACTACCTGTAGATCACACACCTGCAGATCCAGATCAAACTATTCCCACAGATCCTGTCAGATCCAGGCAAACATATCAGAATTTTGCAGAAACCTGCAGGTTACCTGCCTGGCCAAATAAATACCCAAAATATGAATTATATTCAGTAAATATATATTCAGTTGCTGCCAAAAAAAAAAATGAGATGAAGGCATTTAATATTGTCTCCAGGAGTGTTGTAGCAAAATTTGCCATATCACCAGTCTGAATTCACTAAATCTCACTAAATACCACAAATTTCCATTAGATTTTTTATATTTGAGGTCTTCTAAATGTTCATCAAAAATGTTATCAATGTGACAATATTTCCACTATTTCTAGCTGCAGAAAAATAAAAAAAATGATGGATTAAATTTCTAAAATATGGGTCATATTCTTTAAAACATTGCACAAATTTTGCAAAAAATTAGAGATCAAAGGCTGCAGTATAGCCTCCAAAATTTTGTTTTTGGTGAATTTATGAGTGTGATTGCCACATCATCACACTGTTTTCTCCATATCTCCCTCAATACATGGAATCTTATTAAAATTTTATATATTCAAGACTCTCTAGACTATTAGAAAATGTTTCCAAAGTTCTTGTGTCAAACTATGCAAAATTGCAAAAATTAAACTAGCATCACCTATCTTTACCCTTCTAGCCACAGAGCATGAATAGCTAGGTCAATAAAGGATCTTGAAAATACAGCTTTTTTGGCAAAACATTTCTACAAATTCTCTTTTTAAAATGGGCCCCCAAACATCCAAATCCATCCAGAACAGACTGAGGGGATTGTTAAACATAAAATATTCTAATTTCTATTTTTTTGGCATATCTTCACCATTTTCTAGTGGCTACACATACCCACCATAGCTATTTAAGTTCATAATTAATATAATGATACCCTCAAATAATAACAGATATCTGCAAAAATACAAGTACCTGACCTGTCAAAGTGGATCACCCATGGGAAATTATCCACACAGATCTGGGTTTGGATTTTTTAATGGAAAACACCTACAGGTTGGATCTGGATCAGGACCCATGGGGCCACACATGTGACTAAAAATTATAAAAATATTTGATTGTTTTTTTTATCACCAATTCTGGTTCCCATTTAATGATTTTAGATTTATTATAAAAGCTATAAACTACAGTTGTTAGAGAAATGTTTTAGTGTCTTAATGCATGCAATAGTTGTTCAGTAATGCAATTCCTGGGTTGGCATCAATGATTAGTGTTTGAAGGTCTAGTCTTAAGACTAGAAAAAGACCATAACACCAGACCAAGACTGGAAAAAGACTGGTTTTCATGGACTGGCCTCATTGCTTAAAACTGGTATATAATAGTCCTATTATTACCCTTCAAAATGCACCCAAGAACATAATATTTAGTCCAAAACTAAAAACAATATGATAAAATACTCTGAAAAATAGTAGATGTCCAAGAATATTTTTATAAATCCACCAATTCTCAATCTATATTGATGTTCTTGGTTCACCAATTCATAATATTAAAATATTTTACAAACTTAAGTGAAAAACCAGTTTTAAACCAGTTTAGACCAAAACTGGTCTAAAGACTACAAAAGACTGTGGTCTTCAGTCTTTTGCAGTCCAGTCCAGTCTTTGGAAGGTCTAGAAAAAAGGTAGACCAGTCTCAGTCTTGGTCCATGCCCTGAAGGACCCAATGACCAGGCCAGACTGGACCTTTAAACACTATCAATAATGCAGAAGGAGAGGTCTAACTAATCACTTTCTTTCTCCACTTCTAGTGGGCCATTTGCAGAGCTCATGAATGCATTAGGCTACTGATTACATTTTTTATGATGAACTTAGAGCTTGTAAATGTGGCCATTATTGGTTGAGTAAATCAATAACTAGTTTTATTAATTTAGTTTGTGACTACCAAGTGCAAGTCAATCTAAAAATGTCAAGTTCTTGATCATGATCAACCTGGTGTCCAATTATCATGGGGGAAAATGATGATTGGACAATGCTATTTTTGTATAAGCTGCATTAAAGGTTCCTCAGCTTGTACTCCACCTACTATAATGTATAATATATCAAAATTTTCAGAAAAATAAGTAGATTCTGAATATATGCAAAAATTGAAAGGGTTAGTGTCCATATTGGGGCATGATCGTTGAAAATATCAGAATTTATTTTTTGAACTTCATTGTTTTATGACAAATTATACACTATTGGATTCTCCTCATTTAAAAATAATGATACCATTTTGAAAATATAAATTACAAAGGAAAGCAACCTCCACAAGAAAATACTGCATTTTTAAACAATAATACAAGAAAAGAAGTACAACTAATCACCTCTTCTTTTGCCCCATTGTTGGAGTTCTTGGGCTTGTTAGAAAGATATAAATTACAGTTCTCAGGATGAAGTTAGACCTTGTAAATGTGGCCAGTATTCATTGAGTAATTCAATTTCAGGTTTTTGATCAATGATGCAGGAGAAGGGATACAACTCACTTTATTGCTTCATCTGTTCTGTTCCAATCTTAGAGTTTTTGGGCTCATTGGAAAGCTAAAGGGACAAATATAAAAAGTGAGATACATGGCATACATATGTGTACATCAGTTGTATATCACATATATTGGTCATACAGACTAATTACTGACTAATTACTTCAAAAAATTGAAGGTAAAACAGTTCAAAAAATGCAAGACAGTCATGAAATACATACCAAGACTAGTAAGGAGTACGGTGTAAGATCTTTGTTTACAAACTTTTAATTTTCAATGAAAAATAATGTCATAGAAAAATAATATCATAGTACATGTGTATGTCAGTCGTACATTATGCATGACAATCATATATCACATGTATTAGAGTCACCAGGATAGATTTAAACAGTGAGAAACATAGCATACATGATTATATATTATGTACATCTCTTGTGCATCACACGGTTGTACATTGCATACATCAGTCATATATCATACATATCAATCATTATAGATTGGCCCAAAGAAAGTGAAGAAATGAAGTGATTACCTGTATCCCTCCTCCTGCATGATTGTTCAAAAACCCAAAATTGAATTACTCAACCAATACTGGCCACATTTAATAAGATCTAACTTCTTCATAAAAGATGACATTCATAGCTTTCCAATGCATCCAAGAACACCCAAATTGGCCCACCAGAAGGCAAGAAAGAAAATCATTAGCTATAACCCTCCTCTATTATTGATCAAAAACTCAAAATTGAATTACTCAGTCAATACTGGCCACATTTACAAAGTCTAACTTTGTCCTAAAAGCTGTAATTTATACCTTTCTAATGACTCCAAGAACACCATGATTGGCCAGGGTATTATTTTGGAAAATGTAAAGCTTAGAATTTAGACTTGTACCTGTCATACATATGCAATGGCCCACTACCCCAAGTAAGCTTGATTGATGTTGGCCAAATTGAGGAGTATAACTTACTGGGAGGATTCTAGCACTTGCAGCTCCCTGAGGTCCCTGAAACCAAGCATGAACCCTTGAACATGAATGTTAAAGGGAAAAAAATTTAGCTGAAAAAAAATAAGTTACATATGAAGTCAAAAATTATCCCATAAACTAACAGGAGAAAACTAACAACCTGCACCAGCATACCCCAATGAACTGAGTGGTTGCACACTGTAGAGTCATGGACTAGATAGGGCTCAGTTAGCAGACCTCATCTGACAATTCTGGAAACATACCATACCACTGCAAATTGTTGACCACACAAAGGTCTTATTCTAGCATAGCAGTAAGCGCATATATTGCACAAGTTAGAGTGGATAAAACTTACTGGCACAATGCACTGATAATAAAACTAATCCAGCCTAGCTGAATTTACCTTATCCATGGCCTCCATCTGCAAACATTACTTCACCTGCAGCTGCAGATACCCATGGCAATACCAATGTGACTGTTTGGACATTGTGGGCATAAATATTGGTAAAACTGCCAGCAAGAGGAAGTGGAGATAGTTGTGGTGAGAGAACAAGAGTGCAAATCGGAATTGATTGAGGAGGTGGAGCTTTGCAAAGCAAAGTTTGAATGGACTTGGACTTGGATAAAGTTGTCTGCAGCGTGAATTTTAGCGATAAATTTATTTAACAATATAGACTTCAAAGCAGCTCTATGGTGTAGCGGTTAGCAATGATATTGTTGATAAACCAGGTCTCGACCAATTTAATCCTTCCAAAATCATTCCTTTGCATTATAAGACTTTGAATAATTTGGGAAATGTGAAAACTCAATAGAATATTTGCCAACCTATAAAAGGGTGTTGGAATAGTTCTGTTGATATGCTAAGCCTGCAATCAGATGTATGTTACTCTCCTTTTTGCTGATAAATCATGCAAAAGGAGTAGTAAAACTAATCACTTTGTAGATTTACCTATTTTTACCTATTCTTAGCATTTCTGGGCTCATTTGAAAGCTATAATTTATAGCTTTCAAACCAATGTTTGATCATGTGAATGTGGCCAGTATTCAGCTTGCAATTCAATTTTGGGTTTTGGAGAAATCATACAGGAGGAATTCTTGCCCATTCTTAACGTTCTTGGGCTGGTTTGAAAGAGATAAATTATACCTTTCAGATGCATTTTTAATTTTGTAAATGTGGCCAGTATTCAGCTTGCAATTCAATTTCGGGTTTTTGGGCAATTATACAGCTAGGAATTATCAAGGGTTTCGTAACCCGTGCGGGTTATGGGTAGGGTATGGTGGGGTAAGGGTATGGGTTGCATTTTCTCAACCCTCGCCGAACCCGTACTCTAGACGCAGGTTGGCAGGTTTGCTCAGGGTTTCCAGGTGGGTTTTTTGCGAAGTTTGAATTGGGATCAACACCGTGTTGGTCATCATTGATCTCACTCTCCACCTCCACAACTCGCCGCCACCTGGCTTCTCCCCTTCCATGAGGGATGTAGGCCACTTTACACAATGCCGACAGATATTAGGAGTATATAATTGGAGGGAAATGAAGAAACAAAAGGGGAGACCCACAAGGTATGTGTGGAGGTGAGCTATGGACAGTTCGCCTCTATTCACTTACCTACCTTCCCTGCTGCATATTAACATCAAAATATTTTAGGCAACACATTACACACCCCACATAACATGCCTTCCTCTATAAACCCCATCGTCACCCCGTCCCCAACTCCCACTCTTGTGCCACGTCAGCCCCCCTACTACCGCGTGACAATGCCAGCACATGTTATCTACCAGAGGTCCATATGCTTGAATGCGTCCTCCACTGCCGTTGGCATATTCTGAAACCGGGCAGATCAGTGCCGCTGTCAATGGTGGCTATGTCTGTTCAGTTGGAACCACCTTTGTAACCTCGTAGCACTGCACAGCGGTGTCAATTGACACCCGCATTGCTGTTGCGAGGTTTTTGGTCGGTTTTGGAGGCGCCTACCCGCTCATGGGTTGACATACCCCTGGGTTTTGCAAAACCCTTACCCTAACCTGTCGAAACCCCTACCCTTATGTGCGGGTGTGGGTTTTCAGACCCATTTTTAATCTTGTAAATGTGGCCAGTATTCAGCTTGCAATTCAATGTTGGGTTTTGGGGCAATCATACAGCAGGAGAGATAGAACTAATCAGTGTATGGATTTACCAGTTCTTGCCCATTATTAATGTTCTTGGGCTCATTTGAAAGCTATGAATTATAGCTTTCAGACGCATATTTTATCATGCAAATGTGGCCAGTATTCAGCTTGCAATCCAATTTTGGGTTTTTGAGCAAGCATGCAGCAGGAGAGGCAGAACTAATCACTTTGTAGATTTACCAATTCTTGCTCATTCTTGACATTCCTGGGCTCGTTTAAAAGCTATAATTAATAGCTTTCAAATGAACTCTTGATCATGTGAATGTGGCCAGTATTCAGTTTGCAATATCAATTTCGGGCTTTTGGGCATTTTTCTAGTTTTATTAATTTCACCTTTGATTGCCAAGTAAATCTAGAAGTGTCTGATCTTTGATCATGATCAATGTCTTGGCCAATCACTGTGGGCAGTTATGACACATGCCAAGTGTAGTTTTTCTGAAAAACTACACTTGGCATGCGTCATAACTGCCCACAGTGATTGGCCACTGCTATTTTTGTGTTTTCATCCAAGCTATATTGAAAAGTTTCTTGGCTTGTAGTACCCTCATCATAATGTATCATACATTGAAAAATTCAGAAAAATGAGCAGATCCCGAATATGTAAAAATAGAAGGGCTTATCCTTGGTTGCACATGATTTTTGAAAAATTTCAGGTCACTCCACCAAGTCATGCACCAAAACACCTTATTTTGAAAAAATCATAACTTAATGAGCTTTGCTTGGATTCACATGTTTCTTGTACCAATACGACCACATTTTTCTCCACTTTCATCCTATGTACTTACAAAAAAATAAAAAGACTTGGCATTGTACCTGGCACATGATTTAATGAAAAGTAGCATTTTATAGCTTTAAATGTATTTTTTCATGACATATTATATACCATTAGATTCATCTGAATGAGGAGAATCCAACCATCCTATTTCCATTACGTAATTCACATGGGAAGACAATCTCTGCAGGCAAATATCGCATTTTTGATTTTACACTATGATCATGATGCCGGAGTTATATAATCGCAGTGTCCTTTTAAAGGATATGAAATTGTGAATCTAACGGTACCAACCTGAGCAGAACTGATGGAAGAATGAATATTTTACTTGTTTTTTTAAATATAAACAAGGGTAAAATATTTATATCTCTGTGGATTCTTCTCAGAAAGATATGATCTTTGTACTGTTAGATTCAGAATTTTATTCTCATTAATGCTGTGTATGGATTATATAAATATATCCCCTCTGTGCAAGGTAGAACATTGTATTTCATAGTATTTCCAGAATTACAACATATAAACAGGGGCATAATTATATAATCAGACCATAAAGTGAAAGTAGAAAAAATTCTGAATCTAACAGTACCAAGAACATGTCAATCCAAGAAAAACTCATCAAGTTATGTGTGATGCACCAGTGATGCACCAGCGATGGATGCATCAGGTCATGTGATTGCACCAAGGACCAGAACATCTTTTCTCAAAAACATCATAACTTGTTTGGATTGACATGTTCTTGGTACTGTTAGATTCAGAATTTTTTTTACTTTTACTCTATGGTCTGATTATATAATTATGCCCCTGTTTATATGTTGTAATTCTGGAAATACTATGAAATACAATGTTCTACCTTGCACAGAGGGGATATATTTATATAATCCATACACAGCATTAATAAGAATAAAATTCTGAATCTAACAGTACTAAGATCATATTTTTCTGAGAAGAATACACAGAGATATAAATATTTTACCCTTGTTTATATTTAAAAAAACAAGTAAAATATTCATTCCTCCATCAGTTCTGCTCAGGTTGACATGAAACTGGTACTGTTAAATTTAGAATTTCATATCCTTCAAAAGGACACTGCGATAATGTAACTCCAGTATTATTAACCTAGTGTAAAATCAAAAATACAGTATTTGTCTGCAGAGATTGTCTTCTCACACAAATTATGTGATGAAAATAGTACCATTGGATTCTTCTCATTCAGACTCATAATATATATTTAATGTCAGCTACATAGGTTGTACAATTGGTCATACATTGTATATAAAAGTGGATCATGGTCAATCCAAAAAATCACAAAAGTCAGTAACAAGTGTAATGGAAGGGTTTTAGCATTACAAAAGATGTAACTGTGGGAATAAATCAATGATAGTGGCCAAGTGTCTTAATTTTTTGGCTATACTGTACTGATACGACCTAGTCTTCGCGTCACATGTCACAGGCACCCTCAAAGAGAAGAGATCAAGGAGGACGTCACACCCTCCAGAACATTTCGAAGAGTGTGACATATGTTTTTTGTATGTTTTTTTCTCAAAATTTTTTAGGGCTACTCCAGATGCTGCAGAACTTCAAAAATAGCTTATATTTGCTTGAAATACTTAAAACTATACTACAATATTGTCACTGTCTGCCTATATCTTCCCAGAATATGGGGCTGAAGAGAAGAGATTTGGGAAATGTCACTTGTCCCACCCAATTTCGAAGAGTTGTCTAACCCTTCGGGAAGTCACACATCACATAGGGCAAAGAGTTGGTTGTATCAGTACAGTAGACACATACTAATAAACAAGTCTAAAATAAATTTAGACTTGTAACCATGTATGCCATGTATCTCACTTTTTATATTTGTCCCAGCAAGCCTAATATATGTGACCAGTTAATTGTGCCTGTATAATATACTATTCATATATACATATCCAACTTGGGGTAGTGGGCCATTGCATATGCATGGCAGGTGCGAGTCTAAATTCTAAGCTTTATATTTTCCAAAATAATACTCTGGCCAATCATAGTGTTCTTAGAGTCATTAGAAAAGTATAAATTACAGCTCTTAGGACAAAGTTAGACTTTGTAAATGTGGCCAGTATCGACTGAGTAATTCAATTACTTAGACCTTGTAAATGTGGCCAGTATTGGTTGAGTAATTCAATTTTGGGTTTTTGATTAATAATACAGAAAGGGGGGTACAATTAATCACTTCATTTTTCCACTTCCTCCCTTTTGGGTGGCCTTAAGTTTATTGGAAAGAGATAAATTACCACTGTTAGGATAAAGTTAGATCTTGTAAATCCATCTTCTATTCATTGAATAATTCAATTTCGGGTTTCTGATCTAAAAATAAATGGTGGCTAATCAATTACCATGCCACTGGAACTGATCAACTATGACACATGGACACCTCATGATTTTCAGAATTGTGAGGTGTCCGTGCATCATAGTCGATTATGATTGAAATCGCCGATTGACAATGGTAGCTTAAAATGTTCATTAAAAACTCAAAATTAAATTACTCAACAAATACTAGGTGGATTTACAAGGGCTAACTTTGTCCTAAAGGTAGTCCTCTATAGCTTTCCAATGAATTTAAAAACACTCAAAATGGGCAAGAGGAAATGGAGAAATGAAGTGATCAGTTGTATCTCTCCTCTAGTATCATTGATCAAAAAGTCGAAATTGAATTACTCATCCAATACTGGCCACATTTACAAGGTCTAAGTTTGTCCTAAGACTGGTAATTTATACCTTTCTAATAAATATAAGAACTCCAAGATTGGCCCAGAGGAAGTGAAGAAATGAAGTGATTAGTTGTACCTCTTCTCCTGCATCATTGATCAAAAAGTTGAAATTGAATTACTCAGCCAATACTGGCCACATTTGTAAGGTCTAACTTCGCCCTAAGAGCTGTAATTTATAGCTTTCTAATGAGACCAATAACATGAAGAATAGCCCAGAGGAAATGGAGAAATGAAGGGATTAGATGAATTTCTCCTTTAGTATCATTGATCAAAAAGTCGAAATTGAATTACTCAACCAATACTGGCCACTTTTACTAGGTCTAACTTTGTGATAAGAGTGGTAATCTATAGCTTTATAATGAATGTAAGAATGCTCAAAATGGGCAGGAGGAAGTGGAGAAATGAAGGGATTAGTTGAACCTCTCCTTTAATATCATTGATCAAAAAGTCGAAATTGAATTACTCATCCAATACAGACCAAAAACATGAAGAATGGCCCAGAGGAAGTGGAGAAATAAAGTGATTAGTTGTACCTCTCTTCTAGTATCATTGATCAAAAAGCTGAAATTGAATTACTCAACCAATACTGGCCACATTTGTAAGGTCTAACTTCGTCCTAAGACCTGTAATTTATACCTTTCTAATGCACTCATGAGCTCTGCAAATGGCCTACTAAAAGTGGAGAAAAAAAGTGATTAGTTGGACTTTTCCTTCTGCATCATTGATAGTGTTTAAAGGTCCAGTCCAGTCTGGTCTTTGGGTCCCTGAGGGCATGGACTGAGACTGAGGCTGCTCTACCTTTTTTCTAGACCTTCCAAAGACTGGACTAGACTGCAGAAGACCAAAGGCCACAATTTTTTGTGGTCTTTGGACCAGTCTTGGTCTAAACTGGTTTAAGACTTAAGTATGTAAAATATTTCAATATTATGAATCAGTGAAATTGTTGACACACATTTAAGCTTTCAAACAAGCCCAAGAACATCAATGTAGGTTGAGAATTGGTGGATTTAAAAAAATATTCTTGGACATCCACAATTATTTGAAGTAGTTTACAGTTTTAATCATATCCTTTTCAGTTTTGGACTAAATATTAGATTCCTGGGTGCGTTTTGAAGGGTAATTATAGGGCTATCAAATACCAGTCTTAACCAATGAGACTGGTCCATGAAAACCAGTCTTTTTCTGGTCTTGAGATCTCAAAAATAAAAAAAACCAGACTATAGGTCTGGTCTTTTCCGGTCTTGGTCCTGTTCCAGTTGTGGTCTTTTCCAGTCTTGAGACCGGACCTTCAAACACTAATCATTGATGCCAACCCAGGTATCAGCTGGAAATAGTGGAAATATTTGTCACATTGATAACATTTTTGATGAACATTTAGGAGACCTCAAATATAAAAAATCTAATGGAAATTTGTGGTATTTAGTGAGATTTAGCAAAATCCTGATGATGTGGCAAATTTTCTGCAACACTCCTGGAGGCAATATTAAATGCCTTCACCTCATTTTTTTTTTGGCAACAACTGAACATATATTTACTGAATATAATTCATATTTTGGGTATTTATTTGGCCATGCAGGTAATCTGCAGGTATCTGCAAAATTCTGGTATGCCTGCCCAAATCTGGCAGGTAATCTGAGGTAACCTGTTAATACCTGTGGATCACCTGCACTGGTGTACCCTAGTCACAGGGATCATGATAACCTGTAGGCTAATGACATATGCCAAGACCCAGAAATGTCAAAGCATTTAGACTTGTAACTGCCATGTGAATGCAATGGCCCATTAACACAAGTTTTTTTGGGTGGTGGGCAAGTACCACTGTGGATTTATGAATCTTGGTAGGCAGCTACCATGTACTGATATATAAATATGACCACCAAGGCTGCCTGGAATGCCTTGTCGGCAGCTCAGTTTTGGTCCAGCTATATTGCCAGGGAGAACCAATCCTCAGAATCTGCGTCAGTGGGGCGGCCAGCAGCCATCATGCCAATTGCAGATGAGATGCAGCAATCTAGTCCTCGCTGAAACTTGACCACAATGGTCTTCTGGTCTGTGTATCTGGAGTCATAGATGAGGTCACAGAACTGGTCCAGGTAGTCATTGACCGAATGCTTCCCTTGGAAGTGTAGGTTCCCTTCCAAGGTGTTAACTGCTGTGGCTTTAGCATTTAGCAGGGTGAAGTCCTTCCGGAACTCCATTTCGAACTCCTGCCAGTCCATGAACTGCAGTGTGCCCCGCTGAGCTTTCAATTCCAGCTCTCTCTGTGCCCACTGGGAGGCTAGGTCAGCCTTCATGAACGATAATACCCAGATGATCTGGGTCATGTCATCCAGAAAAGCCTTGGGGCACAGCCACATGTAGGTTCAGCATGACATAAGGAAGGCTTTTTCTTTGGTGCGGTCACTGTTGAACTCAGTAGGGGCGACGCCTTGAGGACGGGCTTCTTCTGACTGGTGGAAGGAGGGGTGAAAGGGGAGATGGGGGAGAGGGGTGTGATCAGTTCAATCTGTGACCTGGGGAAAACTGGTGATGGGGCCAGGATATAAAATGCCAGTGCACCAAGTTTGTCCAAGATGGACTGGAGCATGGTTTTGGTGATATCACCTTGACTTCTCAAGTCATCTATAGTTGCCTCCAAATGGGAGATGCGTTCCTCATTAGAGGGTGGAAGATCTTGAGCCATTGGGGAGGGAGAGGGCATAGCTGAGTGGAATTCTAGGAAGGGACTTCCGGAGTGAGAGCAAGCAGAGGGGGAAGAGTCAGATGAGACTCTATAGCGGTGAAGAGCATGATCTTTGCTATAGGGTGAAAAGGAGAAGCACAAGCAGATCTGGAACAAGCCAAAACCCACAAACACCAACACCAAACTAACACCAATCTCAAAAACACAAATCACACATTCTAATAGTATGAGAGGAGACTTCTGGGGTATGCACAGAATAGATCTCAAAAGACTAGGTATCTTAGATTTTTGTAAACTGTTTGATAGAGTTGCAAATAAATGTTTTATTGCTTGTAAGACAAAGTGCAAGCACAATTGTAATACATATTTGTTTTATGGGACTCTGAAATGTATCAAGGATACAATGGACAACGTGCGAGAATCACAAGTGTGAGCACTTTGATTATGAAACAACAACAAGTATGAGCGCATGCATGAATGATCGAAGACTACACCTACGTCTAGTGAGTCTGTATGTGACGTGAGGCCAGCACCTGCATCTAGTGCACCTATGAGAACGAAAGACTAGCCTATTAAGCTAAAGTCTTGAAACATAACAAAACGGACAACACACAAGTGTTCGGGACTTTAATCACAATTCACGACTACAACTCTAACTGTTTTCTGATCACACGAAAAGCTTACACTTTTATAGTATCAACACTACATTTCAACGGCTAGAGTTTATTAACACTACACACTAGGCTTTGCAGGGCAATTCACTACTGTACCACCTAGTTTATGAGCATATCTATACTGTTTGCGAGCCAAGACTTTTACAAATCAATGTGAAATAAGACAGAACAGAGATGGAGAAACAGGAACCATACAAAACTGTTATTGCGAACATAGTTTACTGGTTCAATAGAACAGTGATAAGGGTTGTATTGGTCCATACATGAAACTTTGCAATTTTACCTTATTATTTATGATCTTACAAGTAGAACTAAGACTTAATAAGTATCATTAGTGAGACCCAGACTAGTTGATCAAGTGAACGTGCACGTACATCAATAATGACGAACTGCGAGCACTAAAGGAACTTATTCATGACTTATTACTAAGTCCAGACAAGTGTACTTAATATGCACGCATTCACAATATGTCATAAAACCTTAAGTCCCGCTATCAATAATGAAGTGTGGCCACGTCAACAAGTAACTACAAAACATACCAATGGGTGTTACTACATATGCGAGCACGTAACAAAAGGGAATGGGGGTGAAACTAGAACTGTGAGCAAGATTAGTGCCAGACCCTGACAGACCTAGGGGCTGTTCAAATAGGAGATGACCGATAAACGGATCCTTGATTAAAACTAAGGAACCAGCTCTATGCAAGCAATAGCATCTGTTATCAAGTAAAGGAGAGAACAGGCGCACCTTTACACTAATAGAGGTTGCGCGCCTCGCAAGAATCAATGATTGATCTGAAAGTTGAAGGCAGATCACATCAGACAAATAATGATTGCAACCGATCAAAAAAATACCCACATGGGTTCAACAGCCATGTGCCTATACCAATAACCATTCTATTGAACTGGTTAACTATGCTCGTGATAACCGTTTTGTATTGTTCCTGTTTCTCTGTTTCCGTTCCGTCTTATTTCACATTTACCATTTTATTTCACGTTCATTTGTAAAGTCTTGGCTCGTAAACAGTACAAATACACTCGTAAACTAGGTGGTACAGTAGTGAATTGCCCTGCAAAGCCTAGCGCGCAGTGTTAATAAACTCTAGCCGTTGAAGTGTAGTGTTGATACTATAAAAGCGCAAGCTTTTCGTGTGATCAGAAAACAGTTAGAGTTGTAGTTGCGAATTGTGATTGAAAGTCCCGAACGCTCGCATTTCGTCTGTCTCGTTACATTTCAAGACTTAGCTTAATAGACTAGTCTTTCATTCTCATAGGCGCACTAGGCGCAGGTGCCAGCCTCACATCACGTACAGACTCACTAGACATAGGTGTAGTCTTCGATCATTCACGCATGCGCTCGTACTCATCGTTGTTTCATAATCAAAGTGTCCACACTTGTGATTCTCGCACATTGTCCATTGTATCCTTGATACATTTCGAAGTCCCATAAAACAAATATGTATTACAATTGTGCTTGCACTTTGTCTTACAAGCAATAAAACATTTATTTGCAACTCTATCAAGCAGTTACAAAACCTAAGATATCTAGTCTTTTGAGATCTATTCTGTGCATACCCCAGAAGTCTCCCCTCACACTATTAGAATGTGTGATTTGTGTTTTTGAGATTGGTGTTGGTTTGGTGTTGGTGTTTGTGGGTTTTGGCTTGTTCCAGATCTGCTTGTGCTTCTCCTTTTCACCCTATAGCAAAGATCACGCTCTTCAACGGTTATTGGTATAGGCGTGCAGCTGTTAACCCACATGGGGATCTTTTTGATCGGTTGCAACCAATATTTGTCTGATGTGATCCGTCTTCAACTTTCAGATCAATCAAGATTTCTGATGTGGTGCGCAACCTCTAATAGTCTAAAGGTATGCTTGCTTTCTCCTTTACTGGGTAACACATGCTATTGCTTGCATAGAGCCAGTTCCTTAGTTTTATTCAAGGATCCGTGTATTGGTCATCTCCTATTTGAACAACCCCTAGGTTTGTCAGGGTCTAGCACTAATCTTGCTTGCAGTTCTAGTTTTGCCCCTGTTCCCTTTTGTTATGTGCGCACATATGTAGTAACACCCATTGATATGTTTTGTAGTTACTAGTCAACGCAGCCACACTTCATTAGTGATAGTGGGACTTAAGGTTTATGACATATTGTGAATGTGCACATATTAAGTACACTTGTCCGGACTTAGTAATAAGCCATGAATAAGTCTCTTTAGTGCTTGCAGTTCGTCATTATTGATGTACGCACACATTCACTTGATCAACTAGTCTGGGCCTCACTAATGATTCTTATTAAGTCTTAGTTCTACTTGTAAGATCATAAATAATAAGGTAAAATCACAAAGTTTCATGTATAAACCAATATGACCCTTATTAGGAGGTTTTTACCCTGCCCCCTTATTCCACATAGATTCCATGTGGATGTGGAATCCATGTTGTTCCACATGGAATCTGCCCATTCCACATGGAATATGTTTTGGCTGAGATCTCACCCATTTTGGTGATTTTCTTCCACCTATATTCCACATGGAATGGGGTGGATTCCATG
>Ga0307513_10002086_pt1 | contig 28081 bp, 35 predicted proteins | sample 15_EM_MG_FD_202174 | JGI IMG/M metagenome (GOLD analysis project Ga0307513, IMG submission 202174) | Populus trichocarpa ectomycorrhiza microbial communities from riparian zone in the Pacific Northwest, United States - 15_EM | ecosystem: Host-associated > Plants > Roots > Unclassified | place... | reverse complement strand
CGGGGGAACGGAGCGAGTGTTGTTTGAGCGGCCCTTAGTGCTGTAAGAGTTGATTATTGTGAAGCCAGTGGTAGAGGGGTTAAAAAAGCCGTCAGGGGTGAACAGGTCCAAAGCCATAACGTCACCCCTTCCGAAGAAGCGGGGCAGGACGGAAACCGAAGCCACAAAGGAACTATAAACGTAAAATGCAACCCGTGGTTTACAGCCACCAGTTGTAGGAGGGGAAAAAACAGTGAACAAATTAAACGAGGGGAGTTTGCCCCTGTAGACCGGAGGGTCCTGGAGGGCGACAATAGACGGAGGGTGGGCCAGCTGCGTGAACGACCCGAACAAGGAAAGAAACACATCCCAGCTCCCGAGGCAGTTGTGTTGAACGAGTGTGAAGGGTTTCGGGGGAGGGGGCGAGGCCTGCTCACCACCCCACGAGGGTCGGTCGTACTGCATTAGCGGGCTAGGCCCGATGGGTTTCTGCTCATGGGAGAGGGACTAACCGGCTCCGCGGGAGGGAGCTGACGGTTGCCTTGGTTAGGCCCTAAAGGGGCCGGAAGTATTGTTGTGCTTCTGGCTCTTGGAGTAGCCATCTCGAACGCCGACTGGAGCGAGCGGGTGGGTGAAGGGGGGGGCGAGACGACTCTGTCATCAGTTGTGGTGTCCATTTCGTCGCCTGTCGGCGGCGGGGGAACGATCTCGGTGGGAGCGGTTGAACGCCTGAGAGGGGGCGGTGACGGGCGGCTTTCGCCATCCCTATGGGTGGCAGTATGATCCGCCCCGCAGTTAACGCAGCGGGGGGGCGAGGAAGAGCAACAGCCAGGAACAGCCTTAGAGTTGCCACCTCCAGGGCAGGTGGGGTTGGGACATCGATGCATGGCGCAGGTATGGTTGAGGGAGCAGATGGGGCAAACGGGGTCGGTTGAGGGGCATCAGGGGGCGACATGGCTGTAGCCCCAGCAGTTCTTGCATTGGGTGTACCGATTGGAGAAGTAGGCGCGTTCAATCGTGCGCGATCTGGAGAAGAGTCGGATTGAGGAGCCCATTGTGAAAACGTCTCCAGGATGGACGGAGACGATGATGGAGGTGGCAGTCTTACCCTCCCTGGACCGTTTGTCGGGGTTGAGGTACCTGGCGGCGAGGATGAGAACGTTCTTGGAGTTGAGGACCGACTCCGCGAGGCAGGGGAACAATTCCTCGGGGTCTTCTGGGAGGAAGGCAAGCCGCCGGGAGTGGATGGCGAGCTGTACTTCGTTGGGGGCGAGGCGGAAGGGCAACCAGGGAGAGTCTCCCACGGGAAATGACTTGTTGAGCTGGGAGGAGAGAGCGTCGAAGTATGGTGCAAAGGGTGCGGCAGGGGTGGTAGGGTCGGTGACGAGTAGGGTGACCGAACCACGGTCGTTGACCTTGGTGGTGACTGTGAGGGGAAGGATACAGTTCCCATCTGTGAGGACACTGGCGGCAATGTCGGGAAAGGTGGCAGCAATCAGGGGCGCTTGGGGGTGTTCGGAGGTGGAAGAACGAGGAGCATAAAATCTCCTCTCGGCCGTAGGGAGTGACCTGGATGCCTGAGTTACAGGGACGGGTTTACTGGCTGACGCGACTTTAGCGGCCGTGAGGGAGCTCTTATCCTTCTTGCCCTTCGAAGGCCCTTTGGAGGCGGCCTGGGCATACGAGGGTTGGGGCTTGGGGCAGTCGGGGGCGAGATGGCCCGAGACGAAGGTGCTGGGGTAGGGGTACTTCCCCTCGCGGAAAGCGTTTGCCTCCCAGGAGTGCGGGAACTTGTCCGCGTAGGCACGGGGGTCTCCGTAGAAGGTGCGAGTGTCCGCGTCATATCTGGGTATGTCGGGGTCGAAAGAGGAAGGAGGAGCATCAGGAGGGGGGGCGCGACCCTTCGGTCTGGGCTGCGCCGGGGGGGGAGCCGGTCGTGTGGGCTGAACTTGGAGAGTTGAGGGTCGTGTGGTAACACTAGTCGGAGGAACTGGGGCCCAAGGTGGGGCCGACATGTGAGGAGGGGGGGCAGCTGACACCCTTTGTGACAGGTCACGTAGGGAGGCGTTGATGGGAGCGAGCTTGGAATCCATAGCCGAGCCGGTGGGTAGGGTGGCTACTATGCCCTGGATAGTGCCTAATTCGGTTGTTATAGTGTCCAGCTGACGTGTCATAGACGCGAGGGCGTTGAGGGCAGAGCAGGAGAGGGGGACGAGGATCATTTCGCCGTCTGAGAGTTCAGAGACCTGGTGGTCGTCGAGGATCGGGAGTTGGACAGACAAGAAGTTAAGGCGCTGGCGGGTTTCACGAACAAAGTCGCGGATGTTGAGGTGTGACTCCGTGAGGTCCGGAGAGGATAACTGCCTCGAGGGAGCTCTTGAAGAGTTCCTCGAGGAGGGAAGGGCGGGCAGGTCTTCCATGATGGAGACGGGGGATCAGGGACGCGAAGCCTGAGTCGCGAGAGCAGATAGGGGGGGAGGGGGGATCGTGCACTGAACGACGTGGAGTTGTAATTTCAATGAGTGGACGTGTAGAGGGCGCGGAGCGTGGAAGAGAATAGGGGGCTTTTTTTTTTCTTTTTTTTTATATCATATATTCGTTGTTAAGGTACAAGAAATCGCATGGAGCGCTAGCTATGGCGAAAACAAAACCCAAAATCCAAAACGAACTAACAAAGAAAAAATCCGGAACACTACTCTTCAACTGGGGTCCGGACCGGTCCCAGGCCCACATACAAGCACGAAATTAAACCAAGTAAACTAAGGAAAACCCTTCCTATACCAGCGGATAGCATGAAAAACAAAAATACATAAACCTACCTTTCCTGAGACGACATGCAGTACCCAAAAGAAACTACATTAGATGAGCAGACAGAAATTGAGGACGTAGAGGACGACGGGCGTGAGAACATTCCCGGGGGGTAGGCAGTAGCTGTGGGCTTTATGAAGCGGGCGAGGGCTCCCAAGAGGGCAGCCGAGGACCATACTGGGGCATCCGGAGCGACTTCGAGGACCCCCTGAAGGTGGCGGGTCCTTGCTGGCTCCTTAGCCGGGCAACGGAGGATAGCGTGCTCGAACGTCTCGGGGGCGGACAAGCAACTGGGGCACCTGGTGGGGACATCGTTGTCCCAGGAGGGATGGGCTCGGAGGTAGCTCTTCCCAGATCTCATCTGGTGGAGGCGGCCAGCGGTGAATTTGTCGAGGCCCATGAACGGGTGGGGCTTCAGCGAGGGCCAGAACGGGTACCTAGCCGGGTCTGGAGCGGCCTCGTCCCATTCTTCCATGAGGAGGTTCTTGCATTTAAGCTTGAGCTGCTTGTAGGAGCGGCCCGGCGGGGGCTCAGGACAGAAGTCACTAAGGAGGTGTTGGGAGATCACCGGGAAGGCATCAAGCCTGTCCTGGCCCAGAAGGAACATCATCGAGTGGGGGAGGGCGTCCATGTGGAGGTGGGCTCTGTTCTTGGAGGGTGGTCTAGGCTGGGTCCAAGGGAGGGGCAGGCGGCTGCCTGCATTCTTCGCCCTTAGGGCCCTGTGGTCTGGAGAATGGCGGTGAAGGGAAGGAGTTTGGACCGAGGTAGGAAGCCTCGCGGCTGCGGGGTTGATCTCCGGTGGGGAGCATAGGATCCTCAGGTGAGCCAGCCGGCGTTTGTACTCGACGAGGAGAGCGAGTGGCGGAAGGCATGCCTCAATGGCCAGGATGTCGGTCGGGGTGCTTAGGAGGCTGTTGGTCGTCCATCTCTGGACCTTGTGCCAGAACGCGGCCAGTTTCCTGATCATGTGGACCGTGGGAACAAAGGCGTCCGCGCCATAGCTGAGGATGGGGAATAGGAGGGAGGAGGCAAGTCTGTGACAGAGGTAAGGGGGGAGTCCAATTCCCGGGGGTGAGAGGCGTTTGACCGCCACGAAGGCAGCCTGGGCTTTGGCTAGCCTCTTGACAAAGTGGGGGGTGGTGGAGATCGAGGGTGTGAACCAGTAACCCAGCCATCTGACCTCTCCTTTGGGCGTGAAGACCGACCCATCCAGATGGATCGGAGCGTTGGAAATGGGGGCCTTATCCCTGTTCGTGCGCCAGTGGATAAGCTCCGTTTTGGGGACTGAAAAGCTAACACCGAGCCTGGCCCCTCTGGCCTTCAGCCTGGCATACTGCCTCTGTAGGATCCGGATGTTGCCTCGATAGGAGGCAGAGGACGCGGCCAGACCGAAGTCGTCCACGTAGGAGAGCGTGAGGCCCCGTGGGATCTCGGAGTGGAGACTGGAAATGTAGATGACAAACAGAAGCAGGGAGACTGGGCAGCCCTGGGGCGTGCCCACCGAGACCGGGGTGAACACCTTGGGCGATCCCTGGTACTGGAGCCGGCCGGATCTGCCAGAAAGGAAAGACCCGGTCCAAGACACAAGGTACGGGCTGACCCCTTGGGCTCTAAGCATGCCGCAGAGGGTGGAGGGGTTGACATTGTCGAAACCCCCTTTAATGTCAAGAAAGAGTGTGGAGACCTTCCTCCCAGCCATCTGGAGGGTCTTCACCTCATGGGTTAGGGTGGTAACAGCGTCCGAGGCCGACAGGCCAGCAAGTGAGCTGTATTGGTGAGGATTGAGGAGGCCAGATGCACGGGCCACAGCGGAGAGTCTCGAGTTCATTATCCTTTCAAGGATCTTGGAAAAGGTCTGTAGGAGAACTATTACACGGAAAGATGAGGGGGAGTCGTATGAGGGCTTCCCTGGCTTGTCAACGACTATGCCGTCGGCCCTTTTGAGGGTAAGCGGGTGGGACCCGTAGGTCACCAAGGGGGCTAGAAGGTCGTGGATGAGGTGAGGGGCCACTCTGTGCACCCTCTTCCAAACCGAGGTAGGGATCGCGTCAGGCCCTGGGGCAGATGAGGGGGAGGAGCGGGCCAGGGCCCTGCTAATCTCGTCCGGTGCCAACGGGAGGCATTCCCTGAACGGGAGCAGGATGGTGTCGGTCAACCCGGCTGGCTCGCCAGGGAAGAAATGGTCAAGGAGCGCTTTGTTGAGCTCAGGCGGCGTTGATGCGCCGGGGAGATCAGGGAAACGGGGGGGGACGCCCGACCACGAATCTTTTGGCCGTCTACGCGGTCTGGGGGGTCGCTGAGGCCAAGAAGGAGGACCAGTGGGCCCTCTTTGCCTTCTTAATCGCCTTGAAGTAGGCCGATCTCGCCGCCCTTGCCGATGCGAGGAGAGAGGCATCGAAACGATCCCGTTTCGAGGCGCGGAGAGCAGAGTTATAGGCTTTCCTGAGCACCGACAGGCGCTCAGACCACCATGGTTTGGAGCGGAAAGTCACCCTTTTCATCGGGGTGTGTAGCGCAAATTGGAACGTGACCTTCCCTAGGTTAGTGCTGAGCCAGAGGTCCAGGGAGCTCATGGTGGGCTGAGGGGGCGGGGGCGCGATGACTGTCGCCTTCAGCGCAGTATCCAGAGCGGTCCGGTCGGAGAGGACCCAGTTGGGAGTTGGGGGGGGAGCCCGAAATAGAGGGGCCTCAAAGCGGAGGAGGATCGGGATGTGATCCGAGCCGGTCGAGGGGAGGGGGTCAGACCATTCAGAGAAGTAGGGTGAGAGGAGGGGGCAGGCAAAGGCTAGATCCAGGACGCCCGGGCGCCCGACAAGCGACATGGAAAACCAAGTGAACACACCCGGGGTGTTGAGGAGGGAGAACCCTAGGTCCGTGGCCCTGTCGAAGTAGGGGGTCGAGGTGGCCATCTCGTCCTCTTTGAAGTTCCTGAGGGGGTCGGCCATAGGGTGATGGATGTTGAGATCACCCAAGGTGAGGGTGTGAAGGGGGCCGGAGGGGAACATAATGTCAGGTGTGACAGAGCGAGTGTTGTTTGCTCGCCCTTTGGTGCTATAGGAGTTGATTATTGTAAAGCCAGTAGTGGAGGGGTTAAAGAAACCATCCGGGGTGAAGAGGTCAAGTGACATGACGTCCCCCCGCCCGAAAAACCGGGGAAGGAGAGAAATAGTCGACAAAAAGGAGCTATAAACATAAAAGGCGACCCGGGGCTTGCAGCCACCGGACGTGGGGGGGGGAAAAAACCGTAAACCAATTAAATGAAGGAAGTTTGCCCCTGTAGACCGGGGGGTCCTGAAGGGCCACAATGGAAGGAGGGTGGGCCAGCTGTGTGAAAGACCCGAACAGTTAAAGGAACACATCCCAGCTCCAGAGGCAGTTGTGTTGAACGAGTGTGAAGGGTTTCGGAGGGGGAGGCGAGGAAGAGAATAGGGGCCGAAGCCCTCTTTATATACAAAGAAATCCTAGCACAGCCTTTCCCGCCCGACTCATATCCTAGTATGAGTTGCATATCCGTGTAACAAGGAAACAATACAATTTGTCGTAAACTGCGCAACGGAAATCGCTCATAGCAACTGTGTAAGAAACGAAAGAACACCAAAGTTATACCAACACCTATCGCACCAGGGGACCGTGAGAGGTATAAGCGTAAGGGGCGAATGACAAAGTGTAACGGGGGCACTCTGTAGGAAGAGGGATCCTAAGATTGCGACCACACCGAAGACTCCAAGTAGAAGTAAGGATCAAAATAAAGATAAAGATGATTCAAAGTAGAATCAAGCGGTAAAACTTAATATCGTTAAGCCTGAAAGCTTCACTCCATAAGTTCCCTCGAGGATCGTTGGTTATCAGAATAGGGTGTCTCTCGCTTTAGTTAAGTAGAATAATGTAAAGCCAGAGGACACCCGTCAACCATTCTGAGATTTTGCGAGCACCCTGCTCAGCTCAGGGCTGTCGAACTCACCCGCCTAGAGTGGGCTAACACTCGGAGGCAGTCGGACCGCGATGACATTAACTATCTCCACAAATAGGACGTGCTTCCGGTGATGTCTCTCCAACTACATCTGCGTGAGTGAAAACCCTTTCCTATCGGTAGCATGTCAGTGGCCGACTGACATGCTCACCGTAGAGATAATATCCATTGGGACTCACTGGCCCAGCGGTGGTTTCGTCTATACAAGCTACGCAGTCTGTCGGCAAATCTACTTGGCTATACTAACCTTCTAAACCTGACTGCATGCTCTCCCGATAAGAAATCTCCTGCTGCCTGACTGCATGGGCGCTACCCACAGTCAACCATGTGGGACCCTCTTAAATCGTGACAAGACTCACACCTCTAGAGTCCACTAATAACCCATGGTAATGCTACAGTTCACGGGGTAGCCTGGGACTGGCTTTGGGGTGGTTGTCCTAGAAGCCTTGCAGCTTCCCTGCTCAGCCCCAAGCCCTCTACTGTTAACCATACAACTACCCGGAGGTCAAAGTATGCCCGTAGGTGGTTCCCAGGTGTTATCCAGGTGGCGCCCCCGGACGCGGTCACCCTCACACCCCTTATATATCCTGTGAACAGCTTCTTGTCGGTTGGACTGCCACAACTCATACGGTGTTTTTGGAGCATTTCTATGGATCTTACTTTACTAGGAAGCACACAGCTACACAGCCGTACCGTGCTGTCGCGCCGTACCAACGCTTTGGCCGCAGGGGGCTGTTAGGAATATCCCCTGAAACTTACACGAGATTCGGACCACTCCTGCTCCATCCGTCGCCCGTTTCGTGCCATACAAAGCGGCCCTTTCAAAATCTAAGAACCCCACTATAGTGGGATAACTTCCCCCTAAGTCCACAGATTACTTTGTCGGTGAAGGTAGGGTAACTGGGGTACCTCAGTAGGGTAACTGGGGTCCCAAGGTAGGGTACTCATGTTTCTAAGGTAGGGTAACTTCACCCTTCCATGCCTTTATTTCCTTCGGGAGTCCGCGCAACCACATATAATGTTGCCCCGGAGACCCGTGCAACGTTTACTATGGGTCCTTAACTTTATGCGATCATACCCTCCGAAGCTTACCCTGCCTAGTAGGGTAACTTTGGCCTACCTTGGTTACCCTGTCTAACCCTATGTCACCAAGTCACTTTGTAGACACTTGTACCAACTCATGTCTACCGGTAGTATAATAAGTATACTGGCCTATCCTCAATATGGTTACCACTTGGTTAACCATACGGGCTTGAGTCTAGTCTACTGTGGCTACCTATTTGTAAGGTCATTACACAAAGTGTTATACAACAGTAACCGGAGTGCTATGATATAAACTGAAATATAATCTCCGTGGCAGCTGACTCTCAGAGAGTCACTTTCCAAGCTCACTACCGCACAGGAGAGCTCCCTCATCAAATGACCAGTTTTTTGACCCTAACTCATATCGGATCTACTTCCTCTTGTATTTGCCAGACACTCTGTATTAGACATTCCTGATGAAGCAAGTTAGGTTCGCAAATATCATTATCAGTCTTTATTAACATAGTGAGGCAGGATATAGGAAAGTGATTATAGCGATAATAGGTTGCTCTGCGAAGAGTATAGTTTAGGCAAATAATACAAGCAAGTCAGACGAGATATTGTATGATCTTGTCACTGCAGTGGAGTTGCTTCTTGATGAAAGCATTCAAGTTAGAAGTGGGGTTCGCAAGTGGTGCTTTGCATTTCTTTTCCCCATGTTTTGTATACTTTAAAGAAGTATTTTATCACAGAGAGAAGGGAGCAAATCACTCAGATCTGTGGTTTCAAAATATATAATAAAAGATTATTTGCTATAATTATTATTATTATTATCAAATGGAATATATCAGATACTAGGAACCATGCTAAGTCTCCAAATCTTTTCTGATTCCCATAATCATCGTTCTTACATTCCTCTCTCATCCAGTACGTCATTATCGAGCTTATCTTACTTGACTTCGAGGTCAAAGAAGGAGTAGAGGATTTACACCTAGGATTTGAAATGAATTCAAAAGATTGATTAGCTATAACTCTGGTTATTAATCTTGTGTGGAATATATCTCATACTAGGAACAACGCAAAGTTTCCAAATTATTTCCAATTCTCATGATCATAATTACCTCATTGTATTCCTCTTCAGATAAGCTACCATTCTATCTTCCATGATATACATTATATCAGAGGCAGCTGAGAATATAGATATGATATTTATTCTGAATTCCAAAAGTTTATTATATATAACTATCATCATTTTCCAGTAGTACTGATCTTATACCAGGAACCAGGCTATATGGCTCCATCATTTTAAATTCCTATCATCATAATCATGTCATTCGGTTCTCCCTGAAAGGCTTAAAATCCTGGCTCTTTTTCTAGACTTCTGCGCAATCGGAGCCGAGAATTTGGATGTGACGAGTTGCTATCCATTGCAAAGATTTATTGGCTATAACCGTGGTTATCATCTTGCGGTGGACCTCGTACCCGGAACCAGCCTAAGTTCCCGAATTATTTCACATCTCGATGATTATCACTATCACATTCTCCTCTTGCCGAACTCAATCATATTCAAACATTCCTTCCTAAATTCTCCTTGATTTGAAAATAGAAGCAGAGGACCCAACCTCTTCTTGCTAGATACTTCCTGGTTGCTAATCCAAATGTCTTTCCACAAGCCCCAACCATTGTTCAACCTCTATGCATTGGCAACTTTACTGATCTAATAAAGGATGTTACAAGGGGTGTTCAAGTTATGGCTAACGCCGTCATGTTTGAATTGTAAAATATTGAATACAACTTGCAATCCTGCTGGGGAGCATTCAGCAAGCTCAATCTCTACAGGCTTGGTGCTACCAGTAACAGAATAGACAGATCACACCTTGCAGAATCCAGGTAATGAAAGGCATAAATATTTAAATGACACTTCAAATGCAATAAGGGTGGTGGGGTGGATGATAAAAAGATCTCCCTGAAAAGCAATGAGTTTTCTCAATTTGATCATTCTTTTGCAGAGAGGTAAAGTGGTATTGGAGGTGAGAATCTTTTTCAGACAACGGCATAAGGCTGGTAACACATTTCCCGTCTGTGAAAGTATTCATATTAAGGAAAGGGAGAGGCAATTAAGAAACTTGGGGTAGAATTGAGAGGTATTTATGGTAAGATAGGAAGAGTAGTTGAAGATAGGACAGAATGGAGAGGATAACTCAGATGTGAAGTCTGGAAAGAAATTATAAACATTTATTAGCTGTAACTAAGGTTATCATAGTGCAGTGAAATCAATTTTATTCCACCAACCACGCTGACTCTCTAAATTATTTCCAATTTCCATTATTATAATCATCTTACTTCATTTCACCTCCCACAGCCCGGCATTGCTCCCCTTCCTTCTAGACTTCATCATCATATATAGTGCATGAAGTAAAGACTCCAGACCCTATGAAGACTCATTGTATAATTTTATCTCAAATACTGCCTTGACAACATCACTTGTTAGAGCAAAGAGGGCTTTACAAGTGGGGGGCTTGATAGATGAAACTATTGAGAATATTTAAAACTTGAAGCATTAAATATGAAGATAACCAAAGCCCCACCAGTGGGCTCAATAACCTTTACTTGTGAATTCAGAATAAGATTTAATATAATTGTGATGAAGGTAAAAGTAGTGGTCAAGATAGGAGCCGAAGCCAATGTACAGATAACTAGGGTAGTGTGAAGCTCTCTATACTATTAGTGGTTCATTATTTTTATTGAATTCCCTAGTAGGAAGCTTGATTAAAAGGAAAAAATAAATCTTCATGTGGAGAAAGAAGAGAGATTAATGTGAAAAAAACCAATTATATAGAGTAAGAAAAAGTGTGGTTGGGGTTGTAGTTGTAGCAGTGGGAGAAGAAAGAAAAAAAGGGTTGATACAGATGTAGAGTAAGAAAAAGCCTTGTGGTTGTAGTTGTGGTTGTAGAAAAAGGAAAAGAAGGGTGATGTGGAGGAAGAGAAAGTGTGGTGGTTGTGGTGGTTGTGGTAGTGGTGATGGTGGTAGGGAAAGAAGTAGGAAAAAAAGATTGATGTGTAGTAGTAGTGGCTGTTGCCTATTTGTAGAAGAAAAACCAGGTTGATGTTGAGCAAGAAAAGGTGTAGTGGATGGTGTTATAGTTGGTGTTGTTGGTGTTATACTAGTAGTGGTGGTGGTTGTGGTTGTAGTGGTGGTGAGAGAAGAAAAGAAAAGTGGCTGTATAGTGGTAGAGGTACTGCACATGAAAGCAGGGTAGAGGAGGGCGGTATGAGGTAAAGTCAGACTCTTGTACATGTGTGGCGAATATATAGCAGTCACCTGTGTCTGACAAAAAAGATTTGGTAAGAGGGTGAAGGTTATATGCATAGGTTACACTTGTACAACACTAAGGGGTATCTTTTAGAGCAAGGTGTTCTTTGGCTTTAAATGTTAGGGTGAGTCTCGAATTAGAGAATTTCTTTGCAATATGAACAAAAGTGGAAACATTCCAATTGAAACAGGTATTATAACATTATTATATCGACAATTTAAGTAATCTTAAAGTAGAATGCATTCAAGGCATTCTGCATGTTGTCATCAAATGCTCTCAAGAAGGGTACTACTTTCACTTTCCTTCTTAGCTTTGTTAGCTGTGTTTGCAGATTATTGCTGAAATGATTTCTCAGTAGGTGGAGCATGTGATAGTTCACCTAAGCAGGCCCCACCTAACATGCCTAAACCTATATGAGAAACTTTCAGGTACTTTGAGTGAGTGAACTGTAGAAGCTATAATGATTACTACCTGTTTGCTTACTCTATGTTTCAGGAAGACTAGAGTTGGGATCAGTTTTCTCACAAATGTCTGACAGTTTTGAATGTAACTATTACCGTAATGGCGGAATTTACCTTTACTTATATGTGTTAATATAGCTAAAATAAGGCTTTTCAATATAATAAAATCAGGATATCTATAGATATTAATTTGTGAAATATTATTTGTTAAATTCTGGTAAATAAAATATTCATATTTGGTAAGCAGAGTGCCAGGGAGAACTAGCAAATCTGAAGATCTGAATCTGCAATTCTTCTATGAGAACAATATCTTGTATATACATATCTTTTAAAGTCCTTGGAGCCATAGGCAATATTGTTCTGGTATGTATTTATCATACATAAAACCCACTAAGAGTATCATAAGAACAAAAGGCATTTTCAATATTATAGGATAATTGGATCCCCCTTTTTTTAGTTTTACTTTTCTGGAATCATCATTTTTTGTCTTGGCATTAATACCATGTATGACTAAACCTAAATGCAGGCATTACGGTCATGGTTACATTGAAAACTCTCAGTTTTTGTGAGAAAGGTCGTCCCAACTCTAGCCTTCCAGAAGCATACTAAATCTACCATTCAGCATTTTTGAATTAGGAGCAAGTTTCGGTGAACTCTGAGGCCTACTATTTTAACCATCTACAATATTCATTTAACCCCATTATGATCAGGCATGGAGATCAACCTAACATTCACTGTCGCTTGTTTCAAGAGGTATGTATAGTTGGATGCTAGAGTATGGTGGTGCACCATAGGCTGTAGTGGTCCGCTTTTGGATGAAGTAATATCAAAATTGTCTAGCCAAGGATTGTCCTGGTTTGGTGGCTTTCAACAGTATTCCCATCAGATCGGATGCTCAATCGAACGCTACTTCTTTAATAATATTATGATTATTATGTTAAAGAGGAAATATGAGCAGCATAAAAGTAGCGGATGGAGTTACACAATTTATTAGAAAATCGGAGACTCCTTAGGAATGATAGTGAATCATGATTTTATTGCCTATATTTCATTCATTCAGATACTGTTCCTCACTTCTTCATCTGATATTACAAATTTTAATATACCTAATCTGTTTTCACTCGACTAATCAGTTATTAGTCATCCTCTGTTGGTGTTTCAGGTGATGCAGTTAGGTTGGCTGATCGTATCTCAAACAGGGGCGCAATAGCCAGTGATTATTATGTTAGAATCAGCGGATAGTTTAGACACTCATTATCGTGAGTCATACAATATAATTACTTTTGGAAATGACTCATATTATGAGTCATTGGTTTCACGTATGTGACTTATTTGAGCACATAATTTAGTTGATGAGTTATGATTGATTAATAATGGGTTGCAAAGTGACTCATATAAGTCATCTGATGGATCTGAAACGATAACTCACCTATGAGTCATAGAGGTTATGTCATGCAAGGTGATGAGATCCCAGGGTAAGGGTTGAGAAGATGCCAATATAAGGCAGCCCTTCATCCTGAGAATTAGGACACGAGCCATCTCCTGCAAACCCTCGGCCATTAAAATCTCAATACTATGAGAAATCATGATTACCTTCCACGACCCACCTCTATTCTCACAGCATGGCTAATGCATAGGAGTTGACCTTGAGATCCCTTCCCTTCTCATCTGAGGCCTGTCGGCCTCTACTCCTTCGAGTTCTGGTTCTCGTTTGTCGTCGACTTGCTCATGAAGTTCGGTTCTCCCACTTACCCAGCACTAAGTTTGCACCTGCCTAGTTTTTGTTAGAAGACAGGGTAGAGGGGGTTTTCACTTGTCAGGCTCCGCCCTTACACGGGGCCACGGTGGAGCTTTCTGGTAATCCCCGCCCCGTGCAGGTCCAGGGCCCACCTGCACTCATTCTGTGGATGGGCCCCTGTTTATTACCATCGATTTTTGATTGGGACCAGTCTGGGGTATGTATGGGGCCGGAGCCTGAGCGCGGACCAGGTCATGTAATGCCAAAAAGAAAACCCTACCCCATGCCGTTGAGCGGGGCAGAGCGGGCAACATGGCTCGGGACCGGCACTCTTCGGGGCCCCATCGACCCTGTAACGAATACTATACCTGGCCAAGCATTATGGTTCGGTCCGAGAGCCTCTCGCTTGGTTCACTGTCTGCGTTATGGTGTCTGTACTCTCGCTTGAAGTAGCCCTCGGGTTGCCTAGTTTGTACCTTTAATCGCGAAAGCCTTTGTTAATAACATTTTGGTCCTGCTTCATCTTCGTCATTATCCCAAAATCCCTTTGTATGGCCTGTTTGTCACTTGTTACAAGCCTGTTCGCGATCCCTCCTTCTGCCTGCCTGAGGGCTCTGTCCACTTGCACTGTACTGCTACCAAACCTAGCACCTTACTGCCCATCATCATCTCTAATCATCAAACCCCTTCTCGGTTACACTTAGTCATAGTATTGCCCTCCCACCTGGATCGTTGTTCACTGCAGTAGATTGATGTAATAACTAGGGTGACCGTATGTCTATAGTCACAAATGCAAGCCCACCCGTCCTGTCGTTTTCACCCTTTATGACAATTGCCCACGCACCCCCAATGCCGGAATGGGCCTCTCAAGTCTTGCTTTTGTTTTAGGGAAGCCTGCAGAACAGTTTCGGTCCCTCTCCTGTTCATGTCTATGATTTGATTCGTTATGAATCTGAAGGCCGGGGTTCCTCCGGCTTGTGTTGTGTTCACGTGCTACTTGTGGGGGATTTGTCATATGGATTCGCAGGGTTTCATTTTTCCCATAAGGATTTGAAGCGGGCCATTGTTGGAATTAAGGTTTTCTTTCCGCCATATCTCACGATACATGCGAGTTCTTGTACCTTAACAAGTAATACATGATATCGAAAAAAATAAAGTACAAAAAGGCCTGAGAGATAGGATCTTCACGCAATGATCTAAGTAATACAACCCTTGGGCACTGCGGCATCGGCGAAGCTCTTTGGCAATGACCTTCCCTTGGTCAAAGATATACAAACCTTTTACTCTACTGCTTACAATTACCTATTAAACTTGAACGCACATCTCTAGTGCTTCAGCAATAATACTTTGTACCTCGCACTCTTACAAGACGATCTGGCTATGAGACCATGATGATGATATTCTTTCCTAGCATACGAGACTATGATTATAGTCCTTCATATAATAAAATCTCTAACTTCGATTACTCGTTCCTTATTAAATGAAACATCTATACAAGCCTGATTGTTATATCAGACTAAAAGAAACAAAAAGTAACTGTAAAGACATGTGGATAGGTAAAGGACAATTACAATATCCTCAGGCTGATCATTCTTAGCTTTGCATACCCATCTCTGTGGTTCGCCTATCCTCCGCACACTTCCGTACCAACTATGTAAAGAGATAGCAGAAAAAGGGGGTTGTTAATCATTTTCCGGTATCCATTATATCTATTCCACCTCGATGTTACCTAAACTCTCGTTCCTTATCCCATAATAAAAACCAAGTATATCCATTCGGCATTTTATTCTGTCCGTTTTGCCCTTAATTTGTTTCAGTGCTAGTATTTATTTCAGTGCCAATTTTGATTATCTGTAGTAGGCAGACATCTAGTCATCTTTGTCAAAAGACAGGATTGTCTGTCCTCTGTTGTCATGACCTTATGTTGGACATATGAGATGACAAGAAGTGCAGGGCTGCGAGAGCATAGTGTTGGAGTATAACGATAAGTGATTGGAAGAAAAGTCTTGAGCTCTCAAATTATCTTTTACGTATATAAAATCGGCATCTTATTCATCTGACGTCCAAAATCTCATCATCAATGGTTATCAAATTTGAGTCCTTCCCGTCACTTTTCAAACAATCTCTGAGACATATCTCTGAGGTTGAGTCACCCCTTGTATGCTTTTCACAACTGGCAATGGATTTTTCCAATCCTGTATTATTACTAACATGTACTATCCTCTTATCAAAAAAAATACAATTTGAAGAAAGCAAAGACCAAACGAAGGGGAATAGGTATTTCAAAGGAGTGGAATGCAGTGCTGGTCCAGGTATGTGTTATAGGGTGGATGATTTGAGATTAAATTTTATATAAGCAATCAATAAGAGCTAAGGCGAGAAGTCGAAACCGACATAGGAAGGAATCAGAGGACAGCGCAGGAAATATGAGGGAAAAAGCAAAAGCCTAAATGGAAAGGACCAAGTGCATTATGAAGCCATTATCGTACACTTTACCAATTTTATAAAACAATAGCTGTAGATCCACATATGAGCAGAGTAGAAAATTATTAAATTTTGTGTAGTGCAGATAGAGAAAAATAAGCAAAAATCGAAAAATTATTGGGGTTTAAATATAGAGACTCTACAGTCACTAGTCAGAAGTGTTCGTGAAACATGTCTCGCCTTACTAAGCTGGCTCGCCAAAATGCACTTTAGAATTTTCTTCAACATGTTGAATTTTGTTGTTGTAGTTTTGGTTATGGGGCCTCCATGGCCCCATAACCTATAAGCCCGAGGCTTATTCCCTGCCTGATCCCACTGAGCGGCCTGCGGTATGATAATATTATGGTGTTTTTTCCAGCACTCCAAGGCCCCTCCCAGTCCGGGTATCATCCCCATTTGTAGGACTGAGAGCCTCCGACCACATACCCTACAATAAGGGGGACGGTTGAGGAAACCAATGAAAAGAAAATCTTGGCTCTTTTTCATGGTGGCCCATAGGAAGGAGTATCATAAGAAAAGAGTCCATGGGGGTTAGTGCAACGATTAGGCCATTAGTGTGAAATTTCTACCTCTTGGGAACGAGGTAAAATACACCAAATAACAGGTCCATGGAGGTAAAGAAAAACTGGAAAGAAAACACAGCTTACTAGGGGAGGTGAGCCCAATATCCAAGCAGTGGTTCAATTATTCATGTTTTTACTATCCCCGGCAGTGGTGATAGTGCTGAAGTTCCCAACATCACGCAAAAATACAAACTAAAAAACTAGCTCCCCACCTTTCTAGATATGTCAATCGGGTGATATGAAAAGCATTTCAGGTCAAGTTATGATGCAAATTTTTTTCGATCAACAGGAACACTAAACCTAATATGAGGGCGATGTTAGCCGTAGTTGTGAGGCAATGCAACTGTTGAGATTTACTAACCAACATCCCGAGTCATGTGATAGCTCTACACCGCTATGAGATTGAATCCCCCAATCCAAGAAATATCCTAATCTTGCTACTGGCTCTTTAGCACAGTGTAGGAAAATTCGGCACTATCACCACTGCAGGAGATACTGTCGCGAGGGGGATAGGTTGCGGTATACCTACTAGCACTTTGGATTTGGCCAGGTAGCTTAGTAAGGCGAGACATGTTTTACGAACACTTCTGACTAGTGGCTGTATCAGGGAAATTAAGACAATCTTAATGGAGAGGTTAGAAAGCCAGTCACTCAATAGGCCTAAGTGTACTGAATACTTCAATCAAAACTGGAGAAGCACAATCCCTGTTTTCTGATTTTTCTACTAGAAGTTGTACACATTAAATTCAAAGCACATACTCACTTCCGTGTCTTCCATCATACTCTACCTCTACTTCTCCATCCTGTACCTTAGAAATGCAAACTTGAACTCATTTCTCTGTTTTTCCACCTCTGCTCCTCATGTGAATGTTCCACAGTTGACCACTTCGGGGCTCCTAATCTGCCTCCACAGAATAGTGTAGGCCCTTGATTACTAGGGCTAGACTCTGGACTGAGAAGCCTTTATATGACGGTCGAGGGATAGAGTGTATTCCAATAGTAGTATCAAGGGTTAGCAATAAGCTAAGAATACTTGCATGGTGAATGGGCATAGATGACGAGTAGGGGGGGTTGGCGCCAGTGATGGTATGTAGACTCTGCATTTGATATCCTGAGTGTCGTTCAGGTTTGCGAAGTACTCCACCACTGAGCGGAGCGACCCGATCGCTGATAGTCTGGCCTGAGAAATTAATTCTCATACCAAATTAGCTATAGTTGCGAGTAATATTCCACTGTGACAAGTATATCTTACGAAAAACTCTTGTTGGAACTAGATTAGAATCCAAGTCGCTCTCGTATTCTCTCCCAGTTTCCTTCTGCCTTTCCCTTCCCCACTCAAGATTGGAATCATAGTCTTGATGTAACATTTCCTTATCGGTTCTCGGCATACTGAAGACCTCTAAGAAACCGTCCCGGTTTGTGCACTTGATAACCTAGCCAAAGCCTGGCGTAAGCGGATTGATCAAGCAGAGGCTCCGAAAGGTTGTTAGATAAAACCTTTTACTTTATCGGTAAGTTCTTGAAGTGGTTGGCGGCTTCTCAATATTGTGGCTAACTGAAGCAGTAACTATCCAACCAAGTATATTGAAATCTCTGGCTGTCGAAGTCTGCCCTTTCAAAGTCCGAAAGATGCAGCTTTTAAATACATGGCCGCCTTTTCCTAAAGCCTTACTCCTACGAGCATAGCTCATATATGGTATCAAATCAATAGCAAAAAACAATACATAAAACATTCAAGGTATCAAACCATTTCTTGAAACAAAACTTCAAAGAACAGGAGTATCAAATGATAATTTCCAAAACAGAATGAAGGAGAGGCACAACCTCGTATCCCGAAACCAAACATAAAACAAACTAGGTATCAAACGATACCTCCTGCATACATAACAAGCCTACAGCCACACGGCTCGTATCCTGAAACCCAACCAATCCTAAAGGAAATCCATCACTAACCATAGTACCTGTACCGGGCACACCCCCGAACCAAAACATCTGTTTCCATCAATTAAACTCAATCTAAATCCAACTTGTGATAACTCCTCAATCCTCAGATCCAGAATCGTCATAATCTCTTTCAAAATAGGGCTTGAAAAAATCAGTATCAACCGGCCTTTCGTCCTCGAACTGGGTCCCCCTAGGTGTCGTAGGGGTATAGAACATGGTAATGAATCCTGTTTCAACAGGAAACTCGTCCACAGGCATGTTTTCAGTCCACCAGGCCTGTACAAGATCGATCGCATTTTCGAGACATTCCTACGGTTCCCAGGTGTTATAGCTGTTGGGGTATCCATTCTGTTTGACAAGAAACTGGGCCTTGCCATAGCGTTCTCGGAGGTCCCACACTTCCTCAACCTCCCATTCAGATATTTCTTCAACCAGGATGGGTGCAGGTTTGTCATGAGTCTCTCTGGGGAATCTGCCGTTATCATGGGGAAAGAACTTCTTAACTATCGAATAGTGAACAACTGCCTCCTTCCTGCGGTAGATTTACGATTCCATCTTGACACTATAGTTCTGCATTTGTTCATTGTAATCACTGACCTGGAAAGGCCCATGCCATAGTGGCTCTAGTTTCTTACTCCTTCCAGATTCTGTCGCGAATCTGTCGCCATATACCATCAGGAATTCACCTATGCTGATCGGTTTGTGGGTCGCCCTCCTCTTAGCTTCAACTCTGATACTGCGGATCCTAGCCAGCTTGAGCGCGTGATATGGGTCATTCCTCTGCTCCTGGTGTTGATTAAGATAATCCTCAGATGCCAGAACCGCTGTGCCTTCAATCCTATAAGTCAGTAGTAATTGGTACTCTCCTCCATACACTGCTTTGTATGGTAACATGTTAATAGTATCCGAATGTCCAGTATTGGTATATGCTGCCATATCCTGCAAAGAGTTCACCCAATTGATTTGCCGCTTGTTGGTGATGTTTCTCAAGGCGGTCTTGAGTTCCCTAATCTGGCGCTCTACTTGACCATTCGTTTCGTGGTGGCCAGGCACTACCCTGATTTGTTCGATACCCATCGATTTCATGCTTTGTTGCCAAAAGGGTGAGCTGAACTTGGGATCTGCATCGCTAACAATCGAAGTAGGCGTGCCATAGGGTATGAATATGTGGTCACGAAGGTAGGATAGGGTGGTCTCTGAATTCACACCCGATGTAGTGGCAATGAACCAGGTGAATCCAACAGCTCGGTCCACAACTACCAAGACCATATCATAGGTCTTTGTTGTTCCTTTGCTCTTGGTGAAAGGTCCTGCCAAATTGATAGCATAAGATGTAAAAATCTCACCAGGAATCCCCATCATTTTCGCGTTGCCCTCACTTAGCGCATTTCGTTCCTTATTCCTCCCACAGTGCTCGCACTGCCTAACATAATCCCTCCAATCCTTTCCTATCTCAGGCCAGTAAATGTACTCAGTAGCGTACCTGAGATTCCGTTCTGCACTGTGGTGTCCTTTGTCATGGACTTCTGATACAACAAGTTCTCAAAGGGTTTGACCATTTGCTGCATGGCCTTTCGGTATGTAAAGGGCTTGAAGTCCTTTGCGTGTGGTAGCACACATCAGTCCGTCACCAATGCGATAGTGTTCCATCCTTCCTCCCTTAGCCGTCTTTCCAGAGTCAAGATCTAACTTGTATAGCTTATCCTTTCTATAGCCGTCGACCCGTTGTTCTACCCCCCTGCTCTACATTCCCGTAGTAACTTGAATGCTATCACGTTCATCAAGTACCTCTTCAACATGCAAGGAATCTGCTTCCTCCTCGAAGACATCATATAGGATGCGGTCATCCTGTGACATGGTAGGTGGAACAATCGTAGGAACAGTTCTGTTGTAGTGGGACAATCTTCCTCCATAGAGGGGTTTCTGTCCCTTTGCCATATAGCCATCGTGAGCTTTCTGATCATGACCATCGCATTCTGTGCACTAAGCTAGAGAATCGTCATGTTCTAATGGCCTGGCTAGTCGTTTTCTGACTCTGTCGAGGTCAATTCTGCGTCTGGGACTCTCATTGCCTTCAGCTCATTATCTAGCTCTCATTGTTGCCACCTGAGGGGATTCACGTGTAATGACTTGTTCTGCAAGCCTGTTCACATTAGGGAATTCGCACACTGCCTTGTGACATGCTGTCCAATGAATTGCCGAGTGGTTCAATTCTTCTTCACTGAGATGTCCAGAGGAGACCATACCTCCCCAGTTGTTCCGGTCTCGCATGCTGCAATCAGATCCACATTCAGAGTCATCTTCAAGCATGCGTAGAGGTTCAAAGCGTGACATAGTTTCAGAAAAGAAAGAAGTAGAAAATAAGGTATGGTGTGAGTTCTCGTGGGTATTGGTAACTTCGAAGTCTTCTGTTTCTTCAGTAGGGTCTTGGGCATGTTCTGCTGGTCCAGTATCATGTCGATAAAGGCGGGACAGAGCATCAGCCAAATAGTTTGTTGCCCTGGGCTTGTAAACTATCTTTCCCATATATTTTGCCAGGGGTGTACGCCACCTCATTTGCTTCCTTGTTGGTCTTCGATCCGTCGTAAGATACATCAGGCGTTGATGATCTGTACCAATCGTAAACTCATGTCCTGCAAGGAGGTGATTAAATGCTACCAAGGCATCCATGATCGCCAGTGCCTCCTTGTCAGTTGTCCCATTGTTCATTTGTGTGTTAGTGAACTTCTTTCTATGTAAAGATGCTGGTCGTGCAGTTTCAGGTGTTTCGCCCTGTCCAACCCAGGCTCCAACTCCTATGTGTGACGCATCCGTTATCAACCATAGGAGTACTCTAGATTCGTGGTTAATAGGTCTGATGACCTCGTTATCATCTGCAAGCCTCTTCGTATTGTAAAACGCTGTGTCATGAGTTATTGTTCAGACAAACTCCGCATTTCTGGTAAGGTCAGTAAGGGGTGCAGTGATCCTTGCTATGTGTGGTAGGAATTGGCTGATGTAGTTGACCCATCCTAAGAACTCTCGTAGTTCTTTCCTATCTTTAGGTGTCGTACATTCTCCTATTCTCGTTCATCTTCTCAGGTGAGGCGTTAAGTCCATTATCGTGCTCAACATGTCCTAGCATATTCATTTTAGATGAGAAGAATTCTGACTTCTTCCTGCTAGCGAAGAAGTGTGCTTCCTTCAGCTTTTTGCAGACCTTCTTGATGTGCTCCATGTGTTCGCCTTCTTTGTTTGAGACTATGAGTATGTCGTCAATGGATGCCTATACAAATTCCTCAAGGTAATCTCGCATTAGATGTGACATTATCTGCATGAATGTTCCAGGTTCATTCATATCCCCTTGCAGCATAACCTGGCTGATAAAGCCTCCAAAGGGTGTCTTGAAACAGTTGAGGTATTCGTATTCTAGTTCCACTCTTGTCTGGAAGTATGCGTCACTCAAGTCAATCTTGCTGCAATATCTCGATTGCCCTACTGGATTCAGGATGGTCCTTTGGTTAGGAATTTGCGTGTCATCTTTTCTTGTGTTGTCATTTCGTGCAGTTACTAGATCTACTAGGTGTCTGATCCTCCCATCGGCTTTTCCTTGGACCAACAATCGTGCTGCGCCAGGAACTTCTTTCCGATATATGACTCCTTCTCGTTCCTTCTGAGCAAGCCATTCCTTCAGCTTGAGCTCATACTTCTCTGGAACTCTGAATGTTGGTTGCGTTTTTAGATTCTCCTTATCTTTCAACTGGATTCGATGATTGTACTCTTGCAATGGTAGCGATCTTTCCGGAATAGGATATGGAAAGACTTCAGGAATCATCTCCATGACCTCTTCTGTAGTTGCTATTGCTGCTGCCCTTAGTAGTCCACTAGTTGGCGTGCAGTTTACCTTGACCTGATGCTTAGGAAAAAGTATCGTCGACTTCCCACACTCAATGGTGCCCTGATTTCTCGAAAGGAATTCCATTCCAATCAAGTGGTCATACTTTGCGAGGTTGCCCACAATCATCCTGTTATTTCTGGTACCATTTTGCCAATCTCTATATCCACTACGCATTGCTTGCTGCTTGTGGATTGTGATCCTTTCATGGCCATAAGAATCTGAAGTTCTCCTCCTAACCCTTTGGTTTCCACTCCGTGGGTGATGACAAATGCTGCGCTAAGGATGGCTTCTCCAATAGTTCCTGTATCGAACAGTACTCTGGCATTGTGACCATTGATCCTTATCGTTTCTTCCAAAGCCTTCTTAGCCTTGGTAGTGCTGGATGCTGTTTTGCCTGATGAGGCGTAGGTCTCTATCTCCATCAAGTTGATGTAAACCCAGTCTGCACTCATTTCAGCCTCGGCTCTGTTTGAGGTTGATTCTTTCTTGACCGCTTTTCCCTTGCCTTCTTCCTTCTTGTCAGGACAGTTGAGGGAAAGGTTTCCTTTCTTTTCACAGGTGAAACAGGTACCGCTTGCCTTTCGTTCCTTGGAAACTGTGTTGCTAACCTTCTTCTGATAGGTAGGTTTCGAGCTGCTCTGGCTCCGGTCCTTGTGATATGCCTTCTCCTTTGATTCATTCATTTATGCTCCAACTCCTCTTTGTATGCCATCCTGTCGTTCTGCATATCCTATTGCTGAATTTATGGTTTCTTCATGGTCAAACCATGGTTCGATAATCTGCCATAACTTGATATGCATGGTACTGAAGAATCTTTGCATAAATACATGATCTGAGATAGTGTCATTTGGTAACATGGACCGATAGGTGAGCAAATCCATTGCAACATCGGAGATATTCATTACTAGCCCATCCGTGACTTGTCTAACATCTAGGAACTTCTGATAAAGCTCCTCAGTGTGTCTCGAGGATTGAAATCATTTTCGTGGCTATTGAAGCAGTTGATCTCTTCTGATATGGTTTTCCCTGAACTCATCCAGAGCTTGTCTGTATGTGTTGTTGTTTCTTCTCTCTGTATAGAAGCCATAGTATCGAGCATTCCCTCCAGTAGTTAAGGTAATACCATGTGGCAGTAGGTATTCTCGAACATCTTCATACCATATATCGAATGCGCAACCGTCCATATCATTCCCTGATCCTGGGAACCGCCGGAATTCTGAGATCTTCATGGTTAGCCTTGGTGCATTGGATCGATCAGATACCTCGGTGGTTCCTTCTGCCGACATCTGGTCGTCCTCATCGTCGGTTGACTCACTGCTACTGGAGCTGCTTGGATCGTCCTTGGCTGAGGTTCACTGTAAAGGTGTCTTTCCTTTCGCTGGTGATTTATGAAACATGCCTCGTGTGGCCATTTGTTCCTTGGCTATTTCACTTTCAGATTCCTTGAGTTTCAGAGAAGCCTCGTCCCTTGCTAGTGGTCTGCTAGCCTCGTCGATACTAAATGTTGAAGCCTTCTTTTGTTGAGCCTTAGCCTTCCTGGATATCGACCTTGCGGACAGTTTCGCGAGTTGACTTCTATCAAGTGCTCTGCCTGATCTCGTGTTCAGTTCGTCGCCTAGGGTGGGCACCAGTGGCTATCCTGTTTTCTCCTTATGATCGTAGTACTCCCAGAGCACTCTGCTGCTGACTATCTCCTATGGCCAGCTGATAGATGTCGTCGGTATTCCTTAAGGTAGATCAAACCTTAACCGATATAACTTCCAACTGACTTGTTGAAGTTAACAAAATCTAGCATTTTCTTATCGGTTCTTGGTCCACTGAGGACCTCTAAGAAACCATCCCGGGTTGTGCACTTGAAATCCTAACCAAAGAGTGGCCTAAGCTGATTGATCAAGCAGAGGCTCTGAAAGGTTGTTAGATAAAACCTTTTACTTTATCGCTAAGGGCTTGAAGTGTTTGGCCCCTTCTTACTATTGTGGCGAACTGAAGAGGTAATTATCCAACCAAGTATATTGAAATCTTTGTCTGTCGAAGTCTGCCCTTTCTAAGTCTGAAAGATGCAGCCTTTAAATACATGGCCGGCTTTTCCCAAAGCCTTACTCATATGAACACATCTCGTATATAGTATCAAATCGATACCATAAAACGATCCATAAAACATTCAAGGTATCAAACGATCCCTTGAAACAAAACTTCAAACCACAGGAGTATCAAATGATACTTTCCAGAACACAATCAGGGCCAGGCACAACCTTGTATCCCGAAACCAAACATAAAACAAACTAGCTATCAAACGATACCTCCTGCATACATAACAAAGCTACAGCCACAAGGCTCATATCCTGAAACCCAACCAATCCTAAAGGAAATCCATCAGTAACTATAGTACCTGTACCAGTTACACCCGACTCTGCACAATTGCTCTCTGACACTCTTTTCTCAACCACTCTCTATTACCCAATACACACATAGCGAACCGCTGCTTTCCCCAACTAGTGGTTTGTTCTACTTACACCTCTAGCCATAATGTTGGCCATGCCCACAACATCACAGAACTCAGTTCATTGTAGCAGATATGGTCGTTCTTCCTTCATGGATAAAGTTCTATACATATCACACAATTTTCTGATGGAAATCCCGAGATGATTGTGATGGAAGGTCAATCAAATGAAGAAGAAACATTGGCAACATGGGGGATCATGGTCTGTTGTGTTGTTCCCACTCTCAAAGAGGAGACAGAGCTAACTGGAACAAGTTGAGGGTTTCGAGCCATATTTGCTATTACTGGTTGATGAGCTGAAGATTTCATCATTTTGGGTACCGATTTTGGCTTCCCTTCCTGTTGCCGCTGTGACTTCATATCTAGGTGATTCTCCCGAGTTTGTCCTTGAATAGCCCTATGTGGAGAATCTCCCAGAGCTCTTCAACTGCGCCAGCAACTATAAGAGCTTCTAGCTACATACAGGCAGGGATGTGACGGGAAATAAAGTTACCTTAAAGTGCATTTCCATCCGCGAGCAAAGTTTAGAGGTGAGAAGTAATCAGTGATGCAATTTGGTCTGTGGAGTATGGTAGGAATTTGGAGTACCTGAGCTGCAAGATTCCTGGTTCCCTAAGGGAGAAGGGAACAATCTGCAAGATCAAGCGCTTTGGCTATTCCAATAAGAGTCAATTATGAATCTTGTATAAGAGCCTACAGGAATATGCTGTAAAGGACTTCCTAGTCTTTCTTCAAGAGATTGTCGATCTCATCTTGAACAAGTATATAAATACAGTCCGCTGTCCTAGCCTTCTTATGTATTTATATCTAGTAACTGCAAATGATAATGAGTTATGTTATTCCTTCTCAGATATGCTTCCGTTATGTAAAGGTAACATCGTTAACATGGGCTATCTCTCACCATGGCTGGATCATTTACTCGTAAGGTGTATACAGATATCAAGGGTGTGTTGGGATGCTGCGCTTTGATCCTGCATATTCAATGAGGAGTAATGTTATTGGCCCAGTTATCTTTCTCCATCCGCACTGCCGGTTTGCTCAGAGTTGTTTCATGTACTGTACCGAGGTTAGTTATGGCTTAAAGTTTGTACCCTTAGATGGTTCAGATGTGGGTTAAGAAGCTCCTAGTTATTGAAGAATTTAGGTAATAGAAATTCTATTAGAATTCACATATGGTGAGTTAGGCGAAGTACAGTATCAGTTGAGTATCAAATATAATCTGCCATGCCATTTGTTATCCAGCTTGATTTATTCAAATATGATTATTAGCTAATGCGATCTGCGTAGGTTGAATAGCTGCTTGGCGAGCATTATTAGTAGAATTTGACCATGTCTAGTCTGATAACCAGAATATCAGGTAATTCAGCTAGTACAACATAAATCTCATTGCTCTACATAACACGGCCTTCAAATTCAGTTAACACACACCGTAAACCGTGCTCCGCGATTCCCTGTGTGTTATTATCGCTTCCAGCAACCTCCTCTCATGAACGCCATAAAGAGGGAAAGAAGCACCAACACCAAAAATGGCTGATTGAGAGGAAATTTGTCCATATAGAATGGCAATTGTAAGGCAAATGGTGGCAGAACTCAGGTGGGGGGTAATCAGGAGTGGTTGGGCAAATGAAGCCATGCATGAGTGGCCCGTGATTGAGAACGAGACGGCTGAGAGACTATGCAGAATCAAGAGCAGAGACATTAGTGATATCTTCTAGTGCATCCAATGGGATGAGGCTTTCTAGTGAAACGGGAATCGATTGAGTTCAATGAGAATTCTGTATGGTTTGTAGTAAGTAGAACTCATTAGGAATTGCTGAGGGAGGAGGAAACCCAGAGACAGTAGACAGCCGTGTAAGATAGAAGTGGGGTCGCGAGGGAGGCAAAAGAAGCTCTAATGGGAAACTTGTGATTGGAATAAGTAAAGTTACCACCAAAAGTATTACTATTTTGTGAGGAAAATGAGAAAGAGCGGTAACTGCAATAGCGGAAAAAATGAGAGAAACATTGTGACATCAGGAGGGGACTGAGGGGGTAACTTCAGGTTGTGCTGAAGGAGATTCGGAAGGATAGCATGAGGAGGAGAGAGGTAAGTAGGTAGTAGAAAAGGTAGGGGGCTAGTGGGGAGAGGATGAAAAATCAATTTGGTATGAGGAATGCAGGCAGAAGGGGGAGGGAGGTGTTTTAGAGGTGGATAGTTCAGTATTCATTCATAGAGGTGTCTTTTGAATGCCAGTAAGGAAAGAGGACATGATCCTGCGTCTTTGGAACTTGAATTTGTTACCATATGGTAACCTAGGTATCACTGTCCCACTGGAGTATTGCATGCATGCAACTGCTTATAACAGACTGATCCCTTAACATAGGGAATTACGGCCACTAGGGCATTTACCTTCCAAGATTTAAGGAGTCATTCACAAAAAATAAAAGGATTGCTGTAAATGCTGAAATGGATGTCTGGTGGCAAATGTTTAATAATCTGGAGGAACAAGGTACATTTAGTAGGGATTGGAAATTGCAATCTGATAAGTCATTTGACGACTATTTTTCTATTTTAAAATTCCCAAAATTTAAGTTGCGGCCTCATACAAATTATATCTGTGCATGCCAAGAATCTAGTAATTTCAACCAAGATTTTGGATTTTCAGCGAGGAGTATAGTTCATGTCATTCAAAACGTCCATGAGGCTGAAAAATGAGAGTTATATATGGCTGTACAGTTCTAGCTAATAGGTTTTCGAATGTCAACGGTCCATAACAACGGCACAAAAGCCCGTACCACACCTTTCATTTCTCAGGTCCCGTTCTCAAAATCTGTACACCAATTATTAGTCAAGTGATAATTTTATTTATATCTTATAAGAAAATAAAATATTAAAAACTAAAATTCATTGAAAATATCTATATATTTCATTAAAGGTTTTCCATAATTGATAAATGTTTTGGTATGATAGTTTATGCTTAAAAAAATAGCAACCTGTAACAATCCTATTGTTAGGTAGTTATGCAACAGGCAACGATAGCGGTATCCTATAGTGAGCGAGTCTTCTTCTTTATAATCAGGCGTAGGGGAATACTATCTCTTCAGATAGTACGGAACTGGTTTGCTTGTCTTGAGTTGTTTTACTAGAGGTACTATCTCTTCAGATAGTAAGATGGGTGGATTGTCGTGCTTGATAGGACTATCACAATAGTCCTATTTTCGGGCAACCTGTCGAGACTATCACAATAGTCTCCAGGCTCTTTTAGAGTATAGGTTCTCGTAGAGGCGGAGTGTAGGTAAAGGAAGTAAAGAGTAATCGTATTGCAATATCTTGAGTATAGAAAAGTACTTAGATGGTTGCGTGAAGATCCTATCTCTTGGTCGGAACCAAGTGCCTTATATAGGCATCTTCTCACAACCCTAACCTTGGTGACTTATCAC
>Ga0307513_10002085_pt1 | contig 28112 bp, 31 predicted proteins | sample 15_EM_MG_FD_202174 | JGI IMG/M metagenome (GOLD analysis project Ga0307513, IMG submission 202174) | Populus trichocarpa ectomycorrhiza microbial communities from riparian zone in the Pacific Northwest, United States - 15_EM | ecosystem: Host-associated > Plants > Roots > Unclassified | place... | reverse complement strand
CTAACCAGCTCCGGCACCACGGCAAGGTCCTTTTTTTTGGGTGGTGGGGAATACCCGGTGTGGATTTATGAAGTGACTTGGGGAATACCTGGGTATTCATGTATGAGGGTAGCCACTACAGGTGCATTTTCTCCCCTTGTTGGGATGATCCTTTCCACGGCGGCGTTGTCAATTGGGGGCGGCATGAAATCCACACGCCACCCCCTTTGAACCCGTTTTCTCCCCTCATTTTGGGGTGATCCTTTTTGCAGTGGCGTCGTCGATGAGGGGCGGTATGAAATCCACACACCACCCCCTTCGAACTCGTTTGCTCCCCTTGTTCAAGGGGGCTACCACTGTTGCGTCCGTCCTGTTCCTATTTTCAGTTTTCATCCTGTACCTTTTATTCCTAGCGTAAAATATATATGTTACCTATCTTCGGTGTCTTATAAAAATCATAAGAAATATCAACAAAATGGCCAGTAACCAGTGTACTACTGCAAATTTAGGATACTTGGGTAGGGCTCCCTAGATCCCAAGTAGAGCAAGCGAGTGCTATAAAATTCCTTGGAGATACTCTGAAGTGTTACATAGAGTTCCATAGTGGTCAGGTATAGCTATATACAGGAACTGCGACGCTACACTGAACAGGACCCATTCTATGGTACTATGGTGCTATGGAGCACTATGTAGCCTCATATAGCACACCCACGTTTTGCTGATGTAGAATGGAGGGGGATTTTCTCGAGAATTTTAGAAAGAGGATGGGCAAGGAAGGATAATCTCTTTGGCAGTTTTATCCAAATCGAAATGTTATAACACTGCTTGATATCAATCCTGTATACCTTTAACTAGGGTAGATCTATTCAAGAGGTCGATTCATCTGACTTGTTGCATTTCGCGAAATAGAACAATTCCAGTTTGGATCAACAAAAATTGGGAAACAAGACATTGGAAATGTATCGACATTCAACGTAAACAAATTGGGCATGTAACATCCTTCATCTTCACCAACATCCCCAGCATCGTCCAATATCGCAACTCACACCGACTGGGGCCATCCACTCTCTCATTCAACAGTCTGTGATCTCGGATTCTCTTAGAGAAATTCTAAATTCTGGTCAACCAGGGCCAATTCGGGAGAAACTGGGTGCGGTTTGCATCCCAATAATGCCTAAGCTTATTATTTGGAATATGACCAAAATACGACATGTTTTGTCCACCTCACATGGATCCAGATGCGGGGGAAAAAACAATTACATAAAACGTTCGCGTTTATGGAGATGGCCCAACTTGTAGTCCAGATTAGATGAAGGGGTCAAAATAGTTGGGGACCTCGCGTGCCGCAACCAACACGGTCTCTATTCCCTTCAATCTTGTATTTTGTTCGTTATTCTGAAAATCAATTATCAGGTAGATACTCATATAAACCTTGTTAGGTTTTCTCCGACGACAAGCAAGGGCAGTCCATCAAGGACCCGATGGCGGAACCAAGCCATTGTAAAAGGGTACGATGCCGAGGACCTACCAATCGCCTGTGGTGTGTCGGAGGGTGGCTCTCGCTCCGCATGAAAAGAGAGTCGGAAGCCATCTAGACCGGTGACCGGTCCCTTCCTAAAGAGGAAACAAGAACCCTAACACCACGCACCGGACTGCTTTGGAATATTGTCTTGCAGAACCTCGGAGACGACGCCACGGTCGACTTTGGTAAAACTGTTCATCCACAACCTGCGTTTGCTAGATATTTTCATCCAGAGGAACAAATTTCTTGCACGCGATCAATGTTCCCACCCTCAACAAAAATGGATCCACAACACAAACGCCCTTACCCCGTGATGGCCATGGTGCCCCTTCTCGAGCGTTCTGGTTGTCGCCTCAAAATATTCAACTTGCATATCTCAGTGCCTCCCGACGATCTTTCCATTTTATTTCAAGTAATGCCCTCCCTTGAGCACCTCCAATTACACTTCTGGTCGAAACAGAACGCCGATGGCGTCATGGACGACATTCTTGCTCGAATATTCAATTCGCCCCCCAGTAACACCACTATCGTATCTGAGGAAGCCAGCCACGAATCATTTCTTCCCGCCTTCAGTTTATGGAATGTATGCCATCCTTTACCTTCGCACGTTTTCCTTGGAATCACATACCGCAGCTCTATCGTCAGCGCCACCGGCGCTCGTTAACGTTGAAATCTGCCACCAAGAATCATAGTGATGACACTGCTCTCCAACTTTTAAAGCTCACCGATGAAGGAGTCGATGTTGTAAAATTTGGATCAGACAACTAAACAGGGTAGGGATTTTTCTCGAGAATTTTAGGAAGAGGCGGTTCTGTAACGCTTTGAATTCGTCAAAAAACAACGGAAAATAGTTCTTACTAGAATTATTTTTGGAATATACTGCACGTCCTTTGTACCACTCAGGTTGGCAGGAGTCAGTTGATTCAGTGATTCATGTTTATCATGACCCATATGAATGCGCGATTGAAAAGGGGCTACATAACCATCTTTGAATGTCAGTAGTTAGCGGTATCACGTCCCAAATGAAGTTTGTAGTTAACGACATCATGTTCCAAACACAACGGTCATTGGGAGGCAACAGGGCATACTATGTGGGTGATCGATGCTGGGATGGGATAGAGACAATCGTTGGGACGCGATGCTGAAAAGGACGAGAGGGCCTGTCGGCCGCTCGTTGGGTGCAGATATTCGCTGCGATGTGACAGGGGTGTGTGTATGTGTGATAGTCGCCGCTAGGGCGCCATGTCAAATGGACAAGAGGGCCTGTTCAACCACTTGTTGGGTACAGGTAATCACTGGGAAGCGACAGGGCATGTGTGGGTGGTCGATGCTGGGATATGGGTGGAGACAATCACTGGGGCACAATGCCGAAAAGATGTACAAGAGGGCCTGTCGGCTGTTTGTTGGGTGCAGGTGTTTGCTGCGATGTGATAGGGCGTGTGTAGGTGATACTCACTGGGATGTAAGTGGGGATGGTCTCTGGGCGCGATGTTGAATGGATGAGGCCACTCGTTGGTGCAGGTAATCGCAGTGAAGTGACAGGGCATGTGTAGGTGATAGTTGTTGGGATGTGGCGTTGGGATGGAGATGGGGACGATCGCTAGGAAGTGATGCTGGATGTATGAGACGACCCATCAGCGACTCTTTAGGTGTTTGAAATGCGGCAGGAAGATGTGTGGGCGTTGGTCATTTACAGGATCGGCGATGTTGACTAGACAAGAGGACCCTTTGGTGACTCCTTGGGTGCGGGCAGTGGGACGTGAGAGGGGATGTGTGGGCGATGGTCACTGGGATGCAACATTGGAATGCAGGTGGCGGCGGTCGCTGCCAGTGGGAAGGCGGATGGATGAGATGGAGTGTCATACGCTCTTTGGGTGTAGGCCGTGGTCAGGACGTGATGGGGAGAGGTGATAGTCGGTCATTAGGAGACAACGTTGGGTTGCAGGTGGGGATGATCGCTGGGACGCGATATTGGGGTGTAGGGACGCAATGTTGAAAGGAAGTAGGTTTAGTGCGTGAACGACCCAGCAAAATTCAAACAATCTGCCCTACTATTTTGACCCCCCCTCTAAATAGTCCCACCCCAGCAGTGAGTGCTATGAAAAGAAAAAAATTCGCAGCAATGTGTGACATGTCGCGTTGTGACTCTTTTTCCATCCCATCTTATCTTATCCTCGCTTCCGATCTTATCTTTCCGCCTTATGATTCCTTCATATTCATTTCGATTTCTCTTCGTAGTCATTTCGTAATGCGACTCCCTATCCGCTAATTCAATAACCACACATAGCATACTTATCCAGTGTCCACTCAATCCCACAGCATACCCGGAATCTATGCTTTATGTATGTCCTTGATCTTCCCAAAAAACTCTACAGATTCATTGCAACGGAAATAGTTCTTCTAGAATTATTTTGGAATATACTTACTGTATGTCTGTGTACCACTTGTTCAGTGATTCATGTTATAGAATGCGCATATGAATACATGATTTAAAAGGAACTATAACGTACAACGCAATATTTGCTCACATTCGAACAATTTAACCATGGCAAATCCAACGCATACCTGGACTCTAGGCATTATATAAGTCCTTCATCTTCACCATGAACTCCAACATTGTCCAATAGCGTTAATCAGCCAGACTGTCAGCCACTCTTTCCACATACAAACTCAGTAATCAGTCCAAAAACATCCGTGTGCTGCTCTCTTCTAGAATCACTGTGGTGGCTGTGTATATGGCGAAGAGATATAGACTGGCGAGTGGGATAGAAAGCGTCTTTGGGGCAGTTTGCCATTGAATTATAGGATGGGCTGGCCGTTCCTTGGTGGATGTGGGACACCCTCTGTTGGTCAAGTTTCTTAGTTCTTCATGCTGTATTCATTTGGTCACTGTGTGATGTATTGATCATGATAAAACCAGGATTATGGAAACGGGTTTACCGCCCAATCGAGTGGGTTGTTACCTGCTGGTTACCTGCCCAGCAGATTCTGCTGCTGAGCTAATCACGTTGTAATCGAGCTCTCGTTCATATAAATCTTATTCAAAAAATCTGATAATATTAATATGCGTAAGAAAATATAGGATACATTAAATGGGCAGCTCAGATTTTCCGTCTGAAGCTGCGATCAATGATGATTCAGAAAAATGTTACCTGCCAGCCATTACACAGCCATGATCCACAGTTACTTGCCAATGCTTGCCCTGGCACTTTTGGCTCGCTTTTGCACCTGAGGATCTCTACAAGCTTTTATGCTGTGATTTACATCCATTTAAGTGTAAATATTCATGTTACCTTCTCATAAATGCAATGAGCCAATTTTTTCTCAACAATCCCTGGCTTGCAGTCCGAGTCGAGGCCATGTGAAGTAAATATTTCCTCGTGCATTTGGCAACATTGTTTTGATACCTAAAAACCTCCCTAACAATGGTCCACAGTTCATATTTTCTCTATATTAAATTAAACCAGCTTCAAGGCTTTTTTAAAAAAAAATTTATTTGATTTTATTTCCTGAACCCAAGTCCATAAGACTACTGGAGAATGATGCGTGAAGTGCAAGATTTTTCATGAAAATTCAGTGTCTTTGGTCCAAACTTAAAGAGAGCATTTTATGGGGTTACGGGGTATTAACAGAGAATCATTTTGAGTGCACAAATATGGTGAAATCTCTCCCTTTTCCTTTCCTTCCTTCTCTTTTTCCTTCTTTGGATGCCCACTCTATTGGGGGGTAAACCCGCCCCAATGAGCATTACATAATAAGTTATCTGCCTGGAGGTTGCCGGCAATTTAACTGCCACGACTGGCAGATAACACCCAGTGCATTGATTGGTAAACCATCATTAGGGACGTTCAAAGCCGGGCGCATCTCGCATCTCGCATCTCGCATTTTGCATTTGATGGGATTTGTCATGATCAAATTCAAGTTCCGCTCGGGTTCTCATGAAACCGGCAACTCCCATCAGAGTTGATCAAACCACAGATTAGATGTGTCGTAGATCTATTTAACTATTCTAACGCCATCCTCAGGCCTTTACCTGCAATTTTCTTGAGTTATAAACGAAAAGAACATCTAAAATTTTAAAGGTGAAAAAAAATGCCCTTCTTAAGGACTGACTTCGAAGCAGAACAGGGCAAAATATTAGTCAGCATTCAAACCTGAGACATAAAACCACCAAAGAAAGGGTTATAATTCCCCTGAATTATTTTTATACTTATTCAAATACACCAATAGCGTTTATAATTCATTTTAAGACTTTAAGTTATGGAATAGAATGGATGTATTAGCTAACTACGTTACATATGGTGTATCCTCAGAAGGAACGCAAGTGCACAAGGAAATCTGTTTGCAAGTGTTATTTAACATCTTATCTGTGGTTTGATAAGAGTTGCCGGTTTCATGCAGTGTTGGCATTAAGACCTAAGGGTTAGGTTAAATTAAGGCTTAATTGATGTTAAGGTTAAGCCTTAGTATCCAAGGACGATTTCAATAAGCCTTAATTAAGCCTTAATAATGTAAATCACGTGACATATATCTGGTAAATCAAGGAGGTATTAGGCAAAGTTGATGGAATTCCTGGTAGATGAGGAGCTAGAGAAAGAAAAAAAGTGTAATGCTGGGGAATGAGAGGCTGATCAAGGGCTAAAGCGGTGTCTGCAGTAGTTAGCAGAAGTTGTCCATTTTTAGATGAGGTGTTAATAACCCCTTAGAATCAAGCCTTAATTAAGGTTTTATTTAAGGGCTAAGGCTTAAGAAAAAATTTTGGGGTTAATAACCCCTTAGATACCAACACTGGTTTCATGAGAACCCGAGCAGAACTTGAATTTGATCATGACAAATCCCATCAAATGCGAAATGCGAGATGCGAGATGCGCCCAGCTTTGAACGTCCCTATTTCCTCATTACTCGATTTGCAAGCCCAGCCAGCAGGTGCACCTGAAGGGTTCTCTGGTATATACCTGTCCACTCGGTGAATGAAAGCACGTCTAGATCTCAATTAGATGCTAATGAGTTCTATTTAGGTTCGGTATTTCGGACGCTGTTGGCCATCACAGAATACCCGTGCAAACGATATGGCGCAACTAGGTAGGCAGAGAAAGTTGTGGATGCAGATGTCGATGTTCCTGAGACTGACGCCGACGCCGGTAGGGAAGTGGGCGGCATGGTCATCGCCTCCTCCAGCCCTCGTTCCCGTCCATGTTTGTGTTCGCATTGGAGGTGAGTTTCATTGTCACCTATGATACAAATTATCAGACACGGGCTCTTAGTGATACAGACGAGAGCAAAAACACATACTCCGATAAAACTGATCGTCCTCGATTCGTATACCCAGGCCCATCCTCCCAGCACTGCCAGCAGTACCTCTGAAAATGGTGTCGAGTTCCTGCCCACCACTGCTGCTCGAACACGACCAAGACCAAGGACCCAAGCTCGCCTCCCGCGCGCCAGCCATGCTCAGCGCTTCCAGCTCACGGTGCATCCACTTCTTGCATAGCTTGGGCGGCATGCGGTCTTCTGCCTCTACCGAAACGTTGGTGTTGGAGTTGCTGGTCTGTGTTTGCACGAGCACCGCCGCCTCTGCGGCCATCGGGTGAGTTCCGGTGGGCGGGGCGATTTGTGGCCTTGGTACTCCTGAGCGACTAGCGACGTGGGTTGATGGGAGGTGGCAGATACTTTCGAAGGTGGTGGTGAGTTATGAGCTAGATAAGGAATATAAGCAATCAGTTCGATATTCTTTACCAAAACTGCAGAAATAAAACAAGAAAATAAATAAAGTGAGAAAAACGTACATTTAAGCAGAGTCGACCTTCCCCGGAGATCCTCGTCTCCATCCAGCATCTCGACGTCTCTGTTGCCCTCAACAGCCTTTCCTTTCCCCTTCCTCCTCAAACTCGGGCTCGTTGGTGTAAGCGTCGGCGACCCAGAGAACAAAATGTTTGGCAACCCTTCCGTCCGTTAACGAAGCCATACGTCCATTAACACCCCCCGAGCGCCCTCCTCTCCGCCTCGCCCGCCGCCGGCTCAACCTCCATCTCCAGCCCACCACTAAACAGGATACGCTCCCTTGTCTTCAACTCCCGCTTCCGCCCAATGAGCGGGCCCAGATCCACCTCCCTCCAGTCCACCTCTCGCCAGTCTTCCTTGACCCCATTTGGTTGCGTATGGCTGTTAACCCAATGCACATGGATGAGTCGATAAGCATTCGTCCTGTGCGTCGACGAATGCAGCCATCTGCGTCAGCGCGCAGTCCTTTGCGCAGGCTCCGCAGGCGCAGGTGGTGAAAGTTGAGGTTAGGGCGTGGAGGATGTTGGTCATATAGCGGCGGAGGTGCTGGATCTGTTGGGGGCTGGGTGGGTCCAGGTCGTATGTCAGGTTTGGATTAGGGTGTATATTTGAGGTTGAGGTTGACATTGACATGAAATCGGGCGAATACGCAAGGCTTGCACTCGAGTTAGGAGTAAAAGGACGCGAACTGGAGTGGATAAACGTGTGATAAACTCAAAAAACAAAAAAAAACAAAAACAAAAAAAGTAATAGAAACTCACGGGAACATCCCTGGTGTCTGGAGCAGCGCAGGAAAACTGTGCACCGCATTCCCGTCAACCCACTCCCAGGCGAGCACAACCTCCTCGCCCGCTTTGGGGTCATGCAGGGCGAAGTACCGCCCGAGTTGTCCATGTGGGGGTCGATGGCGCATTCTTTGCCTTTTCCACTGGGATTCGCCTTGGTCGTCGTCGGGGGCCTTTTTCGCCTCCTTCTCCTTGACGTTCACCTTCCCGCCAGCTCCTGCGCACAGCACCGGCCGCAGAACAGGGTTAGCCCGACACCCGTTCCGCACAAATCGTCCTGCGAGCCTCGCTTCGAGTGTAACACCGAGCGGGGCCCCACGAGGTAGACGTACGGCCTCGGTATCCCGAGGTGGGCATACACATTCAGCGGGTCCGCGAGGTAGAAAGACGATGGGGTTCTGGTAGAGGTGAAAGGCGTGATAAGGCGTGAGGCAGGGACAGGGTGGTGTGCGGCCCGCAGGTGAGAGGCAGCACGCCGGTGTGGGTGTGAAAGGAAAGGAGGAGGGTGTGTGCTTGGGTACATAGCGATAAGAGGTTGGTGGGGTGGGTGAGTTGTGATGCCGCGCCACTGGGCCTGCCGCCGTAGTTTGGCGCAGGTCTCGTCATTTCAGATGATGGCTTGCGTGATGTGGACGTAAGATTGCGTCTAGTCTTCGACTTCAATGTGTTGGGTGGTTGGCCGTTGGTGGCAGCGGTGGCAATAGTGGGGGACAGAGTGGGAACGGAAAGTGTGGGACTATGGTTATGCGATGACAGTCTATTTGGTCGATGGACGTTTTGATTAAGTCGCGGATAAGCTTCTCGCTCCTTCTTCCGCTCTACCATGTCGAAAGCTCAATCCTTCAAAGCCAAAGTACGATCCAAGTTTCCACCTACCGAAACCAAAGAACGATTGGCTCGTGCAAGCAGCACCGCGGTCGATGGTCTGCAATTAATCCTCAATCTATTCAAAGGGCCTGCAGATGTTGTTGGGGTTCCCGGATTAAAGGGCGGCGTAGAGGGTCTGCTGTTTGTTATCGATGTAATCAAGGTATAGATATCAATTCCCTGATAATAGCGCCCGTTAATGAACAATCAGAAAACATCTCAAAATGCGGACAATCTTGAGGAACTGGCAGGGCGGGTCAGTGAACTCGCGAGCGACCTTAAGGAATCAAAGAGTGCCGGAACACCCTCTCAACCGATGCAGGATCGAATAGATCTCCTATCAAGGCAGGCTTTCCCTTCTTATGACTGGTTTAAATTCGCTGTCCTGATTAAAGGCTGTTAGAAAATGGATCGCCATTGAAACAGGCGTGAAGAAGCTTGCTTCCCGTGGCGTGGTGGAACGCACCTTAAACTATATAAATGATGCCGCGTCTATAGCTTCTTATGTTCGGGAAATTTCACAGTCGATAGACAGCTTCATGGTGGGTGCCGATTCTTATTGCTCTTGTCCCGACTAACAACGCTTGAACCAGATAGGAACAATGCTCGCAGTGGAGTTCTCGCTAGATGTTATACAAAATTCTGCTACCAGGATTGAAGCAAAAATTGACCATGTACAGGAAACTATGAACGATGGATTTCAGGTATGTTCCTTCGCAATGTAGATCTGGTTCTATCTTAGATTTGGGCTAGGGAATGATGGCGAAATTAGATATGAAAGGTAACTGTTCGTTAACCCCCTCATCACATTGACAACCTCACCTGATATGTTGAAGATGGTCGCCCACCTATGGTTAATTCCACCACATTCGAATGCCTTGATCTATCAGGATGTTTTGAGGGAACAAGGGTCGATGTTTTAGATCAACTCGATCGCTGGATTGGGGATGCAGATACCAGCGATACTGCACCCGTATTTTGGATAAATGGTTCGGCTGGAACGGGAAAGACTACGCTTGCCTACACGTTCGCTATTCATTGTAAAAGGCATGGAATCCCCATTACGAGCTTCTTCTGCTCTCGCGACTTTGCAGAACGAAGTAATCCGAAGCTCATCTTTACATCCATAGCCAATCAGCTCGGGGGTGCATTTCCGTCCTTCGGGGATCAGCTGGCTGAGGTTCTTCGGTTGAACCCCCACCTAGCCTCTGCTAGCATCCCTTTTCAACTAGAAGAACTTATCATAAAACCACTTCAATCTACTCGCAACTCGTTCCGTTTATGCCTCATTGTGATAGATGCTCTGGACGAGTGCAAAGATGAGAGCACCACATCCACCATCCTTTCCTCACTTTCTCGCTACGTTTCCGAAATCTCACCACTGAAGATTTTGGTAACTAGTCGACCAGAACAGTCCATCACTTCTGTTTTTTCCTCTAGTTCGGGTGATCTCAATGCAGCATCTCAGCGTCTGGTCCTACATGAACTGGAGTTAGGTGTTGTCCAACAAGATATCAAACTTTATCTCTCGTCAGGCCTCCAGGATATTGCGGAGCGTTACAGCCTCGATAAAATATGGCCGTCGGAGGAGGATATCCAAGCACTGGCAACTCTGTCCTTTGGCCTCTTCATTTTTGCAGCCACCTCAATTAAGTTTGTTGAAGACTGAAATGATTCTGACCCACAAGGTCAACTCACACGTCTCCTCAGCGGGAAAGAATTGAGTGCCCATGCCCAATCATCCCCCCACTATTATCTTGATAAACTGTACATGCAAGTCCTCACACATGCATTCCCATATATTTCAATTCAGCTATCAGGTCGGCTGAAAACCATTCTCGGCAGCATTGTTTTTTTACAGGAACCACTTTCCCTTGTCTCTCTTGAGAATCTACTTGGTTTACCCCCCTCAGCTGTTCAACAAACCCTGATGCATCTATGTTCTATTATCATTTTACCAGATAACAAAAACCAACCAATTCGGTTACATCATCCATCATTTGTTGATTTTATAACAGATCCTAATCGGTGCTGTGATAGGCAATTTACAGTGGACAGCAAGAAACAACACACATTACTTGCAATCCTGTGTCTCAAAGCTATGCAGTCACTCAAACAGGACATCTGTGGAATCAACAATCCATGTGTACTAAATGCTGAAGTTGATGGTCTACCCTCACATATTATGGCCAATATTTTGCCTCATATCCAGTATGCATGCCGCCATTGGATATTCCATCTTACCCATGCCCTCATCTCAGATATCTTGGTTGACCTTCTGAAGGAGTTTTGTACTAAATATCTTCTCTACTGGATTGAAGCTTGTAGTCTCCTAGGAGAGCTTCGAAATATGTTGGTTGGTTTACATGCTGCAAAGGAATTTCTCTTGGTGTGTGCTTTGGGTGTTTGAATGTGTCTAATGGTTAATGTATTCAATAGAAAGAGGGCTTTATTAATTTGGCCAACATCATTGCTTTGTTGCATGATTGCGAGCGGTTTACTCATGAATTTTTCTCAGTTCTTGATATTTCATGTCTTCAGGTGTATCACTCAGCATTACATTTCACACCAAGACAGACAACTTTATGGAACCTGTATAAGCACAAAACATTATCTTTAGGCAACTCAAGTACTTGTATAGAGGAGACTTGGAGTCCCTGTGTGCAGACAATAGATAGCCATTCTGGCTTGGTTTGTTGTATCACACTCTCACCAGATGGCACACGAATTGTGTCTGGATCCAGCAACAAGACTCTTCAACTGTGGGATGCAGTCAGTGGTGCCCATCTCAACACTCTCAAAGGCCATTTTTCTGCAGTTTGGTCTGTTGCATTTTCACCAGATGGCACAAAAATTGTGTCTGGATCTCATGACAAGACTCTTCGACTGTGGGATGCAGTCAGTGGTGCCCATCTCAATATGCTCAAGGGCCATTCCAGTTCAGTTCAATCTGTCACATTTTCACCAGATGGCACACAAATTGTGTCTGGATCTGATGATAGCACTCTTCGGCTGTGGGATGCAGTCAGTGGTGCCCATCTCAACACATTCAAAGGCCATTTAAACACAGTTCGATCTGTTGCATTTTCACCATATGGCACACAAATCATGTCTGGATCCAGTGATAACACTCTTCGACTATGGGATGCAGTCAGTGGTACACATCTCAACACACTCAAGGGCCATTCCAAATCAGTTTGGTCTGTTGCATTTTCACCAGATGGCACAAAAATTGTGTCTGGATCTGATGACAAGACTCTTCAACTGTGGGATGCAGTCAGTAGTGCCCATCTCAATATGCTCAAGGGCCATTCCAACTCAGTTCGATCTGTCACATTCTCACCAGATGGCACACAAATTGTGTCTGGATCTGATGATAACACTCTTCGACTATGGGATGTAGTCAGTGGTGCCCATCTCAACACATTCAAGGGCCATTTAAACACAGTTTCATCTGTTGCATTTTCACCAGATGGCACACAAGTCATGTCTGGATCCTATGACATGACTCTTTGACTGTGGGATGCAGTCAGTGGTGCCCATCTCAACATGCTCAAGGGCCATTCCTACTCAGTGCAGTCTGTTGCATTTTCACCAGATGGCACACAAATTGTGTCTGGATCTGCTGATAGCACTCTTCAACTGTGGGATGCAGTCAGTGGTGCCCATCTCAACACACTCAAGGGCCATTCCTCTGCAGTTTCATCTGTTGCATTCTCACCAGATGGCACACAAATTGTGTCTGGATCCTATGATAGCACTCTTCAACTATGGGATGTAGTCAGTGGTGCCCATCTTAACACACTCAAGGGCCATTCCAGCTTAGTTCAATCTGTTGCATTCTCACCAGATGGCACACAAATTGTGTCTGGATCTCATGACAGAACTCTTCGACTGTGGGATGCAGTCAGTGGTGCCTATCTCAGCACGTTCAAGGGCCATTCCTACTCAGTTGAGTCTGTTGCATTCTCACCAGATGGCACACAAATTGTGTCTGGATCCAATGACAGCACTCTTCTATTGTGGGATGTAGTCAGTGGTGTTTGTCTCAAAATTCTCTCAGGCCATTCCAACTCAGTTTGGTCTGTCACATTTTCACCAAGTGGCACTCAAATCATATCCAGATCTGACAACATTCTTCGACTATGGGATACAACGACTGGACATAACATCAAGATTTACAATACATCCACTCCTTCCATTCAGTGGCCTCATCTTATTCAGAAAAACCAAACAAGCTTTTATCCCTTCATCAGTGATGATGGGTGGGTTTGGTCTATTGATCCAAGGCAACGCCTTTGTTGGATTCCACCCTTATATCGACCATCAAATGTCAATTGTCTTGCAATAAATGGAACCTCCATTGCTCTAGGCTCAAATTATGGGCATGTAACCATCCTTAATCTTTCAGGTAAGCCTTTCATTTAATAATACTCATCTGATGATATTGTTAAATGGTGCTAATATGCCCCAAGCATCTCTCCACAGCCTGGCTAGATGAGGTTCACAATAAAGGGCATGGTGTGTAGTTGGTGAATGTCAGATGTTGCAAGTGGGAGCTTGAACATTAACAAACTTGGAAATTCCAAAACCAAGGATTGCTAATTTATTGGGATGAAATGTGTTTGACTACCACTTTACATATATATTCTGTGTAAATTCTATACATCTCCTACTTGGCTAACATTTTGTTTTATTTTTTATTTTCTTTCATCAGTAATCTTGCAATTTATGCCCCTTAGGGAATTGTTCTTGTAACTGAGCATGCAGTGCAAGTTCTGTCACATCAAAATGGCACAAACTTACTTTTCTTTTTAGTTTTAAGGTTTGATTTTTCCAAATGCGTGACTCATGACTTGATTGCATAACCCGATGAGCCTCATCAGGTTATGCAATGATCAATGACATTCCTAAATGATAAAGTTGCCTGACCTTGGGCAAAGTTGGTAAATAGCAACATCATTTTTTCACATGTGGGGGGATTCATATAATTTCCTTAGTTACATGTTGTATGGCATGTTTGTAGGGTGGCTCATTGCATTTGGCCAGTATTCTGATCAATAAATTAAAATTTCATGAGGGTTGTCCCTCTTCAGATGTATTTAGATATATGTAAATACAATAAACAAAAAAAAAGACAATATAGAGCAAAGGCACATATCTTGATGTGTAGATTGTAGGTTGGTCATGTTGAGTTGGGTGTCAGGCTTAGAAGGGTTCAGTGGGGGATCAATAAAGAGCAATAAGCTCAATTTCATGGTGCACCTGCTGGCCATCCACTCCTTAAGTCCCTTGGTGGTGGTGGTGGGGAGGCAGCCTGCATCCCTCAGTTTGTTATTCAAGGGTATCAGTGGAAGGTTAATGAATGTGGGAAGAATGAACATAAACCACAATTATTGTACCTCGTTTTGTTATGCACCAGCTGGGCCTCCCACTTCCTGGGTCCCCCTCATTTCTGTTTCTATTGCCTAATTTTCTATGACTCCCATCATTCGCTTGTCAAATTTCTGTGTTCAAAATCTTTCCCATTCAATGGTAGCCTGTCGACAATATTCTCTCGCCATCTCTTCGAGGCTTTGTGTGGTATATAGATTCTGTTGGAGGTGTTCCCACAGGGTACATGCGAGGATGTTGTTGAGGATACAGTCGGCCATATCATGTCTTGTTCCAGAATCTAGAGTCAATGATTTGATTTTTTCAACAATAGGAGAGGAAAATTTGGGAGGGATTGAAAGAGTTCTTTGAGAAATTATGATTTCATTCAGATTGGGGTAATACTTGGGTGTGTAAGCTTCCATTTGTCAAGCAAATGTTGCTTGAAAACATGAAGAGAAAGATGATGGTATATGAGGTGGTGAAGAAGAGGGTGGTGGCATGTCAGCCAGAAATAGGGTTCAATAAGTGAGCCATGGTTGGGGAGCATAAATCTGGGTCATTAACTAGTTGAGTTTGAGGAGTCTGGGGTATTTGTCGATTGGAGGAGAGATAGACATTTTGTTGTGTTATGAATTCGAGGTGTCAAGTTAAAATAGAAGTGGTGAAAATGAGGCAATGCTGATGCTGTGTTAGGAAAGCAATGTCTCTTTTTTCTAGAACATTCATTGCTGATGTCTTCCTTTTGATAATGAGGGTGGTGTTGAAGGCTGTAATGTTACAAAGACTATGGCATGTTTTTCACTGGTCATTGGTGCTAGATCAGGGTGAGATATGTGGATGGTTTGTAAACTCTGTTCAGTTGAGTTGTTGCCAACAGTGTTTGTCGTCCTTCCAGGTCAACTAGCATAATAGTGTAGAACTTGTTTTCCATCTGTTTTTAATTAGACATTGAGGTGATGGTAGTGGCAGTACTCTTGGAGAATTTCTTCACTGCCTTCTTCAAAACATGTTGCTTCGGTGATATCATAGCCTTTCCATTTGACATAGTATTGATATTCTTAGCCTTGTTTTCGATGATTGAGGATTGTTTCAATTTCCCATTGTTCTTCATTATTGTTGATGTCCAGTGGTGGTCAGAGGAAGTTTGGGCCATGAATTTCCATTTCAGTGTAAGGCATCAGTAAAGTGGCATGGAATACATTGTGTATTCTCCAGGTTATCGGCAGTTTCAGTTTGAAAGTGAGAGGTCCCATGACTTGTTCAATTTTGAAAGGACCTTTTCGTTTAGGTGACATTTTCCTGTGATAACAAGTTTTGAGGTTTCATGTGTCCAGCCATACCTTTTGTCCAGCTTTGAAAGATTTGAAGTTGTCTCTCCTTCTTTCGGCCATTCACCTTTGTGCTAGTTCATGGGCTGCAATTGCTTCTTCTCGATCTTTTTGAAGAGCTTTAAGCTTGTCTTCTATGGTGGGGAATTTCATATGTTTGAAAGCTGTCAGGATTTCCAATGGAGAGCTTCTATACATCAGTTTGAAGGAAGTTTTGGTTCGATCTGAATATCGTCAATTATTGTGTGTAAATTCCATTGTTCTGGTCTTTTTGTGCCAATTTGTCAGATTAGAGGAGCAGTAAATACAAATAAGCTTCAATTTCTTGATTAAATTGCTCTGTTGTCCTGTCTAATTGTGGATGAAAGGCTGTTGTCAATTTTGATTTGATTATTAGGAGTTGTAGGAGTTCTTGGAATGCTCGTGCTATGAATCGAGGATCACGATCAGAGATTATGCTGTCAGGGAGGCCAACTCTTTTGTAGACTTGATTCAAAAGAATTTCTCCAGCTTCTTTTTCTATAAGTGTTTTCGAGCAAGGAGTGATAATCACCCCCTTTGTAAGACCATAGTCTACCACAACCATTAATGCATTGATGATGATTCCATCTTTTAAATTTATTGGGAGGAGATCTGTTATTAGATCCATGGAGCAGTTTGCAAATGGCCTTGTCATTGTGGGTCCTGGTATTGCATTATAGGATGGATTTGAAGGGTTTCTGTTGATCTTGAACTATTGACAGATTCCATGTCCTTTAACATAGTTCTTGACAAAGGATTGCATTTCTGGCCACCAATAATGCTCTTTGATGGCGTTTAATGTTTCTATTTCTCCAGAGTGTCCGGCGCTTATTGGATCATGGTACTTTTCGATAGTGTTTAAAAGTCCGGTCCAGTCCGGTCTTTTACCCTCCAGGGCAATGGACCGAGACCGAGACCAGTCCACCAAAGTCCTAATACCTCAAAAACCGGACTGGACCGCTCCAAGACCGCAAAAAACCGGTCTTAACCGGTCTGGACCAGTCTTTGGTCCTAACCAGTCTTAACCGGTTTAGGACCGGTTTTTCGACCCGATAACTTGAAAGTATGTCATGTATTCATCAATAGAATTTGTTGAGGGTAATGTAAGCTTTAAAATGAGCTCAAGAACGCTAGATATGGTTAGGAATTGAACTTTCTACAATAATATTCAGAAAAGTCTACTATTTAGTCAATATTGTACAGTTTAATTTATTTCTCAGCCAAATCTTAATGGTTTTAAGTGATCTTGGGCTCATTTTGAAGGAGTAAATTAGGGCTACAAATTGACCGGTTTAGACCGGTCCTAACCGCAAAGACCGGTCCATAAAGACTGGTCTTTTTCCGGTCTTTGATTCTCAAAAATCAAAAGACTGGACTGCTGGTCCGGTCTTTTCCGGTCTTGGTCCGGTCCAGTCTCGGTCTTTTTCCAGTCTTGAGACTGGACTCTCAAACACTACTTTTCGATGATTTCCTTGCATAGTCCATAATCCTTTGGAATATAGTTCTTCCCTTGGTAGAACAAAATGTTCTTGTTGTTGAAGATGTTGATTGTCCAGTCTTCAAGCTCTTTTCGCAGATTTGTCAGTGCTTGTCCTAATAAAGCTTTTAGTGCATCAGCTGCATTAATGTCCATATCTGTCAAGTTTGCGATTTTCCATTGACAGGCTGGTTAGAAAACCAGCTCTGAAAACGCAATATTTTGTGATTTCTCATCTGAAATAATGGCTATATGGTTCAGAGGGATAATATCAGAGGCACATGATGAGAGCCCAGTCAACAAGCCTTTGATGACTAAGGTTTCTAAGACAAGCACCCAAACAGGGAGTGACAGTAGCAACAGTATGCATGATCTAAGTTATAGGTCACATCAGTAAACTCAGAGACAGAGTAATAGGCAATCTTAGAAACCACTCTAAGACCTAATCTTTCGAGTTAGGAAACTAGAAGCATCAATTACCAAGGGTGAAGTGAAGAATAAACTTGCCGAAGATCTGAAATAATCTTAGAAACTGATGATTATATTCTGGGGACCCAATTTCTAAGATAAAGAACTATCTAAGACAAAGATTAGATGGAGACTGTTGAAAATATAATGTATCTAAGATGTGTGCATCGAAGATGGCAGTTCAGTGTACTGGATTACAAAGCTGAATAAGGCTGCCAAAGATCAGTGATTGCTATGACCAGAAGTATGGATCAAGAGATAATGACTGATCATGTGAGACCTGATCAGGGCAGCATGAGGCATCAAATAAAGGCAATGGCATTTACCAGTTACTTACTTTGGTAATGGTAGTGTGCACCTAAGTAAAGAGATCAAATGCAGGAAATTAGAGATTAGAGACAATGGGGACCTAAACTCTAGACTAAGAAACTATCTAAGACAAGGATTGTAGGCAATATGTTGAAGATATACTAGATTAAAGAGGAGAGCATCAAAGACAGCGGTCTTGCATCCTGAATCTTAGGAACAGAAGCAGCTGCCGAAGATCAGTGATTGCTTTGATCAGAAACAAGATCAAAGAGATCAAATAGATAAAAGTCACACATGGAATGATAAGACAACATGTGGTAGCATCAAATAAATGCAATGGGATCTGCTGGTTGCCATCTTTGGCAAAGGGGATCACCTGATGAAATAAGACAAGGGAAAGTGAATGTGTAGACAGCAAGGCTGCATATGTGGTGGGTGGGCAGAACTGCCAAGTGCCAAGTAGTGATCGACACGGGTATGGAAACCCACATGGGTAACAACCATGGGTAAGCGAGGGTACGGGTACAGGTACGAAAATCTATACCCTTACCAAACCCATACCCGTGAGGTGGGGTATAAGGGTACCTTCGGCAGTGCAGCATCAGAGTTTAAATGAATGTTTGTAATTCCACAACGTCGATCTCAACTGTCTTTTCTCCCACCACCACCAACACATCCTCAAACCCAACCTCCGCCCCACCAATGATGACGACGATAACCTTCAAACTACAAAGTGTAGTAGAGTGGCACAATATGGTGTAGGAGGGCAACATGATGGGGAAGAGGTATCAGGTGCATGCCAGCTCAGCGCTCAGCATGCATGGTACAACTACTTATCTAGCTCTCGTTTTCTATGCAGCACAGTGTTCATGGCCCCCTCAGGCCCCTCTGTGTCCTTCCCTCTCTTTCCACCATGCCAGCACTGGATCTCCATTCAATTTTCGATCTTACAAGCCCCACCAACACCCTCGTTTGATGCTCCTGTGCCTCTCCTTTCTGCCATGGCAATCACTCACAAACCCCTACCTATTCTGATGATATCACCCATGCCTCTCCCTTGGCAAATGTTGACCCACCCTGTCATCTTCGGAGCAGCCATTACATGAGCATTGTCATTGTTGTCGTTTGGGCAGTGCATACACCCTCGCATCAATCGACGCCCTGGGTGCATCAGTGAGGTCTTTCTTGCCTACATCTCCCCCATCCACTCACTACCCCAACTGCGGGTCGTGTTGACCCCTGGGTTTTTGCATACCCCTACCCCCATCTGTGTAAACCTGTACCCATGAGGTATGGGTATGGGTTTGGATGGGTAAGGGTATGGTGTGGAGGATATTCTGGTCTCTTGATGAGGTGGATGAAAGGTCGACTAGATAGAAATAAGAGAATAGACATAAAATAGCTAGCAAGAATCAAAATGATACTCAGCGAAGATAGAAAATGGGATGCACTAGCCAGTGCAACTTGCTGCGAATCAGAATATGTTTAATAGAGAGTTTCGAACGCTCTTGAGGTGGAATTCTTGAGGTAAGTTACTCATTTCTTACAGTCGTGAAAAGCCAAAAGAGAGATACATTTCGGACATATGGTCCTTCGAAGATAAATGATTCGATACAAATGATTATTTCCGAGATGTGTGCGTTCTCTCCCGTTGTCTGGACCGAAATAAGGCTTCTGAATGAGGAATAAGATGTAAAAAAAACAAAAAGAGTATCATGTGTGTATGTAAGAGTCCATGTTTGAAATAGAAAATGCTCACCAGACCTCTTATAGCCGTTTTCATAAATCCTGGCGAAGCTCCCTTTTTGGGACTGAAATCAAAATTTGAGAATTTTCACATCTCCTTACCATATGTCCCATAAAGTCGTAAATTCCTGTCGTATGGACACAATTTTAAGTGATTCTGAGTCCCAAGAAGCAGGGCTACCAGGAGATGTAAAGAAATTTTGAAATATCAATCCTTTTTGAAACAGGCAGTTTCAAGTCCAGGTCTCACATAGCATGATGAGGAGAGCCGTCATGGGTCATCTGGTCCATACAAAAGGTCCAGGAATCTATTCTGGATGTGTCTAGATGAGCCTAGAGGTTACACGTCATGAAGAACGACTTGTAGGGCCTTTGGGTGGTCTTTCACTCTTCTCTGTCAGAGCCCGGTGATCAAGGTCAACGCATTCAACCACCTTCAAGTTTGTCGTTGGTTCACTGCTTTACTTACACTTTCTACAACCATGGCTCCTAGGAAAAAGAAAACTCCAGTATCTGGACCACCAAGGACTACCAGATCTTCTGCTCCTGCTCGCGTTGATGTCGGCAAGCCACTATCCTCAGCTGCTGAGTCTTCAACAATTCCACAGATTCAAAAGTTACGCATTCCCTCGCGTTCTGCAATCACTTCACATTCCGTGACTCCAACAGTCTCCTCCACACCAACTACAACTCAGGCTCCAAGTCCGACTGGATCTTCGGATTCATCCCCCGAAATCACACCTCCTCCAAAGGTCAAGATCACACAGATAGAGATCGACGCTGCTGTCAATGCTCTTATGGGACGAGGAGCATCAAGAACTGTGGCGGTCCTTAAAGATCTTACTGAATCTGAGCCATCGGACCCTGAGGAGGTTGAGATCATTGCCCCCTTATCCCCAACGCATCGCCATAAGGACAAGCGGAAGCGTGGTGCTTCCGACATCTCAAGGGATCAAGCAAGCCCTGATGAAGCTCTGGGTTCAGGCAGGATCAGTGAGGAGGATCAAATGGAGGGAGATGAGCAAGATGCAGAGGAAGAAGGGGACGACGCAGAGAATGAAGAGGAGGAAGAGGAGGAGGAAGAAGAGGAAGTGACAGAAGAGGAGATTGAAGGTATGTAATTGCAACTTTCATTGGAGTATTGCTAATATATTTTCGCTTCAGAGATAGAAATTTCTTTTCAAATACCATTCGAGGGTGCAGTTTCTAGCGAGATGTTCTCATCTGAGATAACATGGATCGAATTCCGCAATAAACTCGCTGACATACTCTCGCTTGCGCCCAGCGCAGTGAAAGTTGCATACCGCTTCAGCGTCCAGCCACGCACCACTTTACATACACATCTTCACAACGCCAACGATCTTGCAGGTTTATTCGAAAAAGCACGGGCTGCCTTGGCCAAGCTTGAGAAGAGCAAGTCAGCAAAAGAATTCTTCGTTGAGCTGAAAGACTTGGATCCTTCCGGGAATGTAAAGACAGGAAAGAACTCGAAGAAGGATACGAAGAAGAAGAGAGTAAGTCTTGTCCTTGTCCAATGGTTCGATTTCATACCAATAAATTCTCTAGAAAGGGGAGAAGGATGACGAAGATGTTGACATCAACTCTGAATCTCTGAAGAACCCTGCTGACCGCAGTAAATGGTCACAGTCACAGTGGGTTCCTGTACTTTGGAAGGATAACTCATGCGATGAGCACTCGGGTAAATCATGCCTCAAGTTCATCGATCACCACTACCCACTATCGATGGCTGAAATTGGTGCTTGGGCAGGGCTTATGGTACGATTTTATATGTTCAAATCGGATCTGTTACTCATTACAAGTCATGACAATAGGTGAAGGGGTGGAACTCGACAACCAACCCTCCCAAAGAGCTAAAAATCGGTGACGCGACCACAAAGTCTAAACCAAAGGCTGCGAAGCCAGAAGCTGTATTACTGGCAACAGCTTCTGGTACTCCTCCAACCCATGGCTTCCCTTATGCATATCCTCCATACATGCTGCCAGGGCCATATGGGCCTCCGCCGCCTCACGGATCTCATTGGGCTCCAGGGTATGGTTCACATGTGCCAACCAACATGATGCCCAGCTCTGAACCCCCAACCGAAGACGTTAAGGATGTCACCCTCTTTCCCCGGATCTCTGAATGGCTTCGCAACTTGGATGATGGTCGGCGTGGTGCTGATGGTCATAATTTTTCGACATTCATAGGCTACTTCGCAGAGCACAAATATATTCGGATCTCCGACATCGCTGATGGCCTTACTCCTGCAGACCTTACCAAGGGCTCTGGAATGGCCGAAGGAACTGCTAAGCGTCTAATCTCATATGCCGAGGCAGACACGCTGGCGATAAGGAAGAAGGAGAAAAAGCGCGTGCGTGACGAAAAGGCCCATGTTCACCATTACAACTAGATACAACAGCTCACAAACACAATGTACAAGTATATCTTCGCTACGCACTAAATTTTGTAACCTGAATGCCTGAACCACCCCTTCGCATCATCCTCGGTGACAGAGAAAACTGCCTCATTCAAGAACAGTATTGTGTCGGTATCATCCTCATCCAACATTGCTGAATGAGCGATGTCACCTTCACGTCGAATGTAAGCCTTGATTGAGGAGAAAGCCAGCTCTATGGGGTTATAATCAGGTGAGTAAGGTGGCAGAAATATATATCGCATTCCACTGTAGTAAATAAGGTGCTAGGTCAGGCGCATTACCCAAAAAATAGTTGAGACTCGCCGGCTTGTTATCATCTCTAGAATATCCGGGTGTTTGTGGATACGGCAATTGTCCATCACAATAACCGAGTTTGGCATAGGGAAGGGGTTCATCACATCCAATAAACCACATATAAAACGGGCAAAGCTCTGGGTGGTGTAAGAACCCTCGATAATATCCACGTTGAGGATACCCTCGTGACATAATGCAGGAAGTATAGAATATCTACAGTGTATCGTGGTTAGCAGTGCATAGGGTCATCAAGGAGTTCTATAGATACCTTCGCCCTCTTACAAAGAAAGCCTTGCGAACAGCACGACGCCCAGCAATAGCCCAGGCATGATTTTGGTATGTCGTTCACCGATCGCAAGCGCTTTCATCAATGAAGACCAGCTGGTAAGACTGATAGTCTGTCGCGATCTCAACAACATAGTCTGCACGCTTCAAGGCACTGCGCTCCACTGCACTTCGCGATAGCTGGGAAATGAGAGTCTACCGGTTAGCAAGACATGAATATGAGTGAGAAATACCTTCTTCATGGTGTATCCGGCTCGCCTCAGCGTCCGCCAGATGGTGGGTAATGAAGGTCGGGTACCACAGATAGCTTCCAGGGAGTCTTGAAGCTTATCGAGGTAAGTGTCGCATGTACAATTCACACAACTGTGGAGAAACTACGACAATCAGCCATAAATCATGATCAGCTTCGAAGCAGAGAGGGAGTTGCTCACAAAGACTTCCTCTGCTGACAAGTGTCGTGGTCGTCCCCTTCGAGAGGCGGTATCGGGTGGGAGAATTGAGGACCCAGTCTCCTTCCATAGCTTGAGTATGCGTGACTGCTGGCGCTCGCTGACATCTGTGTAGGTGCATATTTCTTCTGGCCTGAATGCAGCAGACATGCAAATAACAGTCTCCCTCATACTGTTTGCAATTGTAAGACCTCTTGCCATGGCGGAGGGGGGAAACGAGGAGGAAAGAACAAAAGAGAGATGGCTGTGCGACCTAAAGAAGGTGAACGCTTGTGACGGCTGTCATACATTGACAGCTGGCGCCGCTCAAGAGCCGTTTACACCCTTCGGTAAGTCATGGTGCCTCTAAACCTGTCAAAAAAATGTCCAGAATAGATATCTGTACTTCTGTATGCAGGATGTGGCCTTTGTTATCGTACTATGTGAGGGAATGGGAGACCTGGACTTGAAACTGCCTGTTTCAAAAAGGATTGATATTTCGAAATTTCTTTACATCTCCTGGTAGCCCTGCTTCTTGGAACTCGGAATCACTTAAAATTGTGTCCATACGACAGGAATTTATGACTTTATGGGACATATGGTAAGGAGATGTGAAAATTCTCAAATTTTGATTTCAGTCCCGAAAAGGGAGCTTCGCCAGGATTTATGAAAACGGCTATAAACCTTCCAGAATGACTCCTCCCGAAGCCAGCTGCCTTGTGATGAATTCACGAAAGGGGAAGTGGCGCGGTTTACGATTTGCTGGTGGTCAGTCAGCTGCACCGGAGCCCACTCAGCATTCGCAACCAAATCCCATTCATGCTGGCACAGCGCGGACTTGTCATCCCATTGGTTGTCATAAGCCTGGGTTGCAAATATCGTATGGTATAAAATAAAAAGATTTAAGGAGAAGAAAAGCGGCTATGATCGAGAAATGAAAAGTGAGTAAAATTTGTGATGTGGAGATGAGTTGACGCAGTCTGAATATTCCCTAATGTCCCTATCCTGTGTCCTTCAATCGTGCTTGAGGATTGTTGTCATTGACATCTTCTTGTGAGCAAATCTTGAGCTCGATGATTCCGTATGGCACAGTGGTGGCGCTGATTGAGGTGGCGCTGATTGAGGGAACTGAATCCAAGGCTCAGCATAATTGGCCTTGTGACTCAGGAGCTTTGTCATCAAAAGTCTGGGAACAGATCCTGTGGTTTTATTTATGTAGTCAGCGTGTTCAATAGAATGCGTTTATTAATAAAATAAATGTAAGGGATATAACGACATGAAATCTAATCTTTGTCCGTAAGCGTGAGTTTTGGAGAATCAACAAGCAGTTCGTCTATCTCTTCCACAATGGGTCAGAATTTTTTACCCAAGGGTTACCTGGGTCATTCACTAGTGCCAAGTGAACAGCACACAGCATATGCATCTCCAATGCCGCATCTTAGAGAGCATTCCTTAGATTCCTCGAGGCATCTCGGACTTAGAAATATGTCAGGTGGCTCACAGATCTCTGAGAAAGGAACATATGCAACATTTGGACAGGTTTTCAGATCATAGAATATATTTTATTGTAAAGATCAAGCCAAACAGTTTGTACAGTATATAAGTTTGAGTATTTGTAAAATAAAGACCAAGCAATCTCTTCCTCTCTTTTGTTGGTCGATTGGGTAGAGCCCCAGTCAATTGAGTGAAGCCTCAGTTCAATTGGGTAAAGCCCCAAGTTGAAGCAACAAAGAGATAAGACTAGATTGACTTTGAAGCAACCTTCTTCGCTCTTTTTTTGGTCGACTGGGTAGAGCCCCAGTGCAAGAACAAAAAGACTAAGACATTTGACCTCACACTGTCAGAACAATATAGAATGAGATTTTGTGATCAAAATGGACAGACATTGAGCTCCAGCATTTAATTGGTTTAATTGTTGCATTGAACAGCTGAAAAAGGCCTTGTGAACAGTTGAAACAGACCCCAGAGTGTATAGAACAGTGTCTTCAGTCCAGAAATTACAGGCTTTCATTATATCTTTGAAATAGCACAGCACAACAAGATTATATACTTTTATCCAATAAAAACATTGCATAAAACTGTACATTTTTGAGAGAACACTTCTAAGACCTCCCAATCTTAGAATTGATTGTGAATAACTCCTTACCACAATAAACGAACCATGAGGTGGCAAACTAAGCCCTTGCATCATCAAGATTCAAACAAATTGCATACCCACAGTCACAGTCAGGATTTATTAGTGTCTTTGACACTAATTTTGTGTGGATCGCGTCGCTTGGTCATTGAGCCTCGCTCCACTTGTGTGTGTGTTTGTTGTTTCTTTGGTCAGACTCACATCGCACCTCTCACTGTTGGAGTTCCGTGTCAATTAAATTGATAAATAAGTTGTCAGGGAGGAGGACAATGTCTTTGTTGTCATGGTCTTCATCTGGGATCATATCTGGTCTTCTTGATAGGGTGTCGGCCAGAAACAATTTTGATCCAGAGAGGTGTATCAGTTTGATGTTGAATTCCGACAGTAGAAGTGACCATCGCACTTGTCATTGGTTGAGTTCTGGGCTTTTTGGAAGCATGTGAGGTTTTTGTGATCAGTGTAGATAATGGTTTCGTGTGGTGATCCTTGAAGGTAGTGTTGCCATTTGGTAAGTGCTCATATTACACTAAGAAGTTCTCAATCATAGATCTCATAGTTTTATTTAGTTGGTGAGAATGTCTTCAATATAAAGCCACATGGGTGTCGATCTCTGTTGATGTCCAATTGGGTTAGGACAGCTCCTGGTGTGTACTTTAAAGTGTTGCATTTGATCTGGAAAGGTTTTGAGTGGTTGGGCATGATCAAGACTGGTTCTTTGGTAAATCACTTCTTGAGTTTTTCAAAGGCTACTTGAGCTTCAGGGGTCCATTCGAATTGTTGGTCTTTTTGAAGAAGTTCATTCATAGGTTTCACCACTTCAGAGTATTTCCTGATAAATCTTTGATAAAAGTTTCCAAATCCAAGGAATGATCAAACTTGTTTGATGGTTGTTGGTTCTGGCCATTCTCAGATTCCTATGAGTTTAGTTAGGCCCATAGATACTTTCCCTTCTTCAATGATCATCCTGAGATATTTGATTTTTGTTTTGCAGAATTCACATTTGCTCAGTTTCAGGTAAAGGTCGTTTTCGTGGAGTTTTTGGAGTACAGTTTTGGTGATCATTTTGAGCCCTTCCTTTGTTTTTGAAAAGATGAGGACATCATCCATGTAGTCAATGGCCCATTTCTTATGAATTTCATCTTTGAGTATGTGGTCCATCATGCTCTGGAAGGTCACTGGTGAGTTACACATTCCAAAGAACATTACCATTGGTTCGTATAATCCGAAGTTAGTTTTGAATGCTGCCTTCCCTTGGTCTCCATCTTTAATTGGTATGTTGTTGAAAGCCTTTGCGATATCCACTTTGGTGAAATATTTCACTTCCACAGAAGTATTTCCCAATTAGGCAAGTAGTTGCTGGGTTCAGTTTTTTCTTGGGTTTTTCATAGAAGAAGAAAAGAGTATATTCATAAATACAGTAGATTTATATCTATTCTACCAGGCGGAATAGTGCAGCAATAGCACAGTATCTCGCAAGGAGGGACTGAGGCACAGCTTTCAGAAAAAACAATGGAACAAACACAGAGTAATCAATTCCTCAATGTTTGTACAATGTTTGGATCACAAGGCATCTGTCAACTTTCCTCGGAAACCTGGAAGTTTGAAGTTCACATTGTTTCCTATGTATTTACATAGCATTAGTTAAAATAAAATAAAATATTTTACTTTGTCCCTGCAGACTCATATCTGCTATGCAAAGCAATGGTCTACATTGGTAAGTGCTTTTGAGCCAAATCAACATGATTATAACTTGTCCACGAACATGTCGCTTGGATGACCCCTTGAAGAAATCAGTATGGAGGACTGCCCTTGCTGTAAGTCCATGAATGTGACCATACAATAGATGTTAACTAGCTATCTGAAGATTCCTGGCTTACTAGTGATAGAATCCATAGTGGCCAGATCCCCACCCCAGACTGTGGGCAAAGGCAATAACCATAGCAGTGATTTGGAGGCAACAGCTGCAGAGATCCTGGCAGTACAGTCAAAAGTTCAAGGGTTATTCAAGCCCAACATTGGTGACAAGGTACAACTGTGGCAGATGCTTTCCAGGTTTTTTGGAAGTCTTGGCTTAAGGTTTGCCGACATTGGCTGGTTGATCGGTGCTTTTCAAATGAGTTACCATGATGTTCAAATACGGTGTGCTCTTGCCAACTTCCAGTCTCACCAAGTTTCTCCAGACCTTTCGAGATCCTTGATAATACCAGCAGCACCTCCATACCACGTGGAATTCTTGGATGCCATAGCAGGGCTTCTACACTACTGGTCCTTGTATTCAGCAACCCAATTTCGCTTTAATGATGCTAGGAAGGCAAACAAAGAAGCTATTCGTATTCAAAGCGAGCTCTGCCTGCATGACCCTGCGAATAAGGAGTTTGCATCAGCTCTTTCACAGACACAAAGGCATTTCTCTTCTTTCCAATGCCAGGATACAGCACATAACACCATGTTATCTTGGATAGGGGGAGACTAGAAAAAATTCCCCGCTGAGGTCACTCTGTTTGATGAATTTTGCATCCGCCTACGGATTGCAATTTAGTATGGTGTTATGATGACAGCCATTGTCTTTCTTATATATAGCCAGCTGATCGCTCTGGGGGCCATATTGGCCACAGGATTGGCAATCCAGCTACCGCTATCACAATTGTAAGTAGATCTACTTCACAGTTGATTCTCAAGCTTCATAGCATTGGCCTATGATATAGTGTTTGGAGAGAAAATATGTTGAGTAAGAAGGGAAGGAGCGGCACATCAGGAAAAGGGGGGTTGGCTTCAGAGCTACCCAAAGCAGCCTGGGTGTCTTTAGAGACAGTAAAGACATCAAAGACCCAAAGACACCCAGGTAGTTGCAAGTCAAAGTCAACCTGGAACTCA
>Ga0307513_10002084_pt1 | contig 28116 bp, 25 predicted proteins | sample 15_EM_MG_FD_202174 | JGI IMG/M metagenome (GOLD analysis project Ga0307513, IMG submission 202174) | Populus trichocarpa ectomycorrhiza microbial communities from riparian zone in the Pacific Northwest, United States - 15_EM | ecosystem: Host-associated > Plants > Roots > Unclassified | place... | reverse complement strand
TTTCCGTCGCGCCGGGCCCGAGGCCGGCGCCCGGGAGCGTCGCGTCGTCGAGCGCCTTCACCAGTTGATCGGGAGCGAAGGGCTTGGGGATGAAGCGCGAGTTGTCGACGCCTTCGCTGGCGTACCGGGGGAGTTCCGTTCCGGACATGTAGACGACGGCGACCTCCGGGTAGGCGAGGCGGGCTCGGCGGGCGATCTCGAAACCATCAGGGCCGACCCCCAACTGGATGTCTGTCACCAGGGCGGCCAGCCGCGGACGCCGTTCGATCTCGGCGCAGGCTTCGGCGTAGGAGCTGGCTTCGACCACATTGAAGCCGCTCTCTCGTAGGACGGCGCAGTTCAGAAGGTGGGAAATCAGGTCGTCATCGACGAAGAGAACAGGATCATTACACATGACTTCGGCTCCCTTGCCGAAGAGGGCCACGGAATGCGCCCTCGTGTCTTGACGGTATCCGGCGACCGCTCTGAGCTCTTGTCGGTTATTGATGCGGTTTGCTCAGTTCAGGCCGCGGTTTCCGTGGCGGGGCCAATGACGGGTTCCTTTGCGGCGGGCTCGGGTTGGCTTAGTCATCGGATCGGCATGCCGGTCGTGTGCGAAGCGCGGCTGGACGACACGGCCGCGAGCGACGTCGAGAGTGAAAACTGACCATGCCCGCCGGGAAGCCGCCCACCTCCGCCAGCCTGAAGCGCGTGAACCTGGAGAATCTGGCGGGTCTGGGCGCGGAACGTCTGGCGCAGATCCTGGTGGCGGTGGCGGAGACCCGGCCGGATGTGAAGCGCAGGCTTCGGATGGAGCTTGCCGCCGAGCAGGGCGCCGATCACCTGGCGGTGGAGGTCGACAAGCGGCTGGCCGCGCTCGAGACCAGCAGGTCGAAGGTCTCCTGGCGCAAGCGCGCCAGCTTTGTCGGCGACCTCGACGTCCTTCGCCTACTGATCTCAGAGCGGTTGGCGGCGCTTGATGCGGCGACCGCACGCGACCGGATGTGGCTCTTCATGGACCTTGCGCGGCGCCTGGATCGACGGGTGAAGGACCGCGACGGGACGCTGGCGGAGGTCTTTCGGCGCGGCGCCCAGGACATCGGTCAGCTTCTGGCCGAACGGGGCGACGCGCAGCCCGCCGAAGCCCTCGTGGAAGCGATCGCCCGCGATCCGGCGCGGTGGACGGCCTGGCTGCCGGTGGTGCTTGAGCCGGCGCCGGCGGAGCTCACGGCCTCGCTGCTGGCGCGGATGCAACTGCGGGGCGAGACGATCGCAGGTTGGTCCGATCTCGTGCGGCTGGCCGCCGACGCGGCGGGGGACGTGGAAGCCTATCGTGAAAGCCATTCGCCGGCGGCGTTGCGGACGCCGGCCGTGGCCGCCGAACTGGCGCGCCGGTTGCTGCTAGCAGGCCAGGTGGACGAGGCCGGCCGGGTGCTCGAGGCGGCGGCGACCGCGCGCAAACCGGGCCTGTTGGGCGGCGAAGCAAGGCCCGCCGAGGTGGACTTCGACTGGGAGAGCGTCTGGATCGACTGGCTTGAGAAGTCGGGGCAGGGCGCCGCGGCGCAAGCCGCCCGCTGGGCGTCTTTCGAACGCACCCTGTCGGCCACTCGCGCCAGGGACTTTGCGCGCCGACTGCCGGGCTTCGAAGACGTGGAGGCCGAGAACCGGGCGTTCGACTATGCGGCGGCGCATCCGGATTTCGCGCGGGCGCTGGGTTTCTTGATCGAATGGCCGGCGCTTCCGGAGGCCGCCGCGATGATTCAGGCGCGGGCCGCCGAGGTCGCGCTTGGGGCCGACACCGCCGAGGCCTGGGCAGGGCGCCTGCGGGTGCGCCAGCCGGCGGCGGCCGAGGCGCTGTTGCGCAAGGCCGCGGCGGCGGCGTTCAAGCGGCGGGACTTCAAGACCTGCGACCGACTCACCGAGGCGGCGGACGCGATCGGGGCGGAATAGGCGGCTGGCGTCAGTGCACGCCGGCGCTGGGCGGCAGCTTCACGTAGAGGGGCATTGTGAAGTCCAGGAACACCGAGTCGCCCTTCAGCCGGTTCATGGCGTTGAACTCGTGAAAGGCGTGCAGGCGCAGGGTCGCGGGGATCTTGTCGGCGATCTTGAAATTGTAGGCGCCGGTGGCGCCGATGCCGGTGACCTCGCCCTCGAACGATCCGAGCCTTGCGCCGGCCCCGGAGTCGCCGCTGACTTGGTTGAAATAGTACCCCTGGACGCCAAGCGAGAGCGCCGGGGAGAAGATCTTCTCCACCGAACCCTCCAGGTGGAATTCGGTGCCGGTGTCATAGTCCGTGTAGTGGTTCTCGCCGTTGAACGTGAACCCGGCCTTGCCGGAGACGTCCCAGCCGCTCGTTTCATTGCGCCAAGTCCCCGCCAACGAGACATCGCCGGCCCAGCGATGGAAGGCCAGGTTGGCCAGCTTGTCGTGCCGGTACTGCCCAATCGGGATGTTGACGATTGTGCTGGCCTGGATGTGCACGTCACCGCTCTTCCAACCCCACATGGCGGTCAGCAGCGGGTCACCCATGAGCGTCTGAGAGTCGCTGCGCGAGAGGTTGAAGCTGTTGCCGAGCGGCCCGGTGATCACCGCGGAGACATTGACCTTGGGATCCCCGACGGGAAGCACGGCCCCGAGCGCCAGCGTGCCGCCTCCAAGGTTTGTGGCGGGCACCCAGATCACGGTCGCGAAGTCGGCCACGATCTTGGCCTTCAGGCCTGCGACCAGATTGCCGCCGACCAGGAAGTTCCGCCCGCCGCTGGCCTTGCCGTCATAGTAGTAGGCGGTGTTCCCGAAGAAGACGCCTTCGATGGGCGGCATGACCGCCACGCCCGGACCCCCGGAGCCGAGGAGGTACATGCTGGCCCCGCCCTCCGAGGCCTGCGCGGCATGACCGACCAGCATCCCGGCGATCGCCACGCCCAGCCCCATTCGCATCGCTAGCATGGCCGGCATCTTTCCTGACTGTGTCGCCGCCAGGATGCGGAACCGCCCGATCCCCGGAAATGAGGTCTTTTCCCCACTCGCCCGTAGGTCGCGGGCCGAGACGCCAGCGTGAGGCCACGCCGGCTCCATTGCGCCGTCCACTCCGTTTGCTACTGATGGGCGCCAGTAGGGGGTGCGTCATGACATTCAGGCTCGCGGCGATTTTGGTCGCCGTTCTCGGCGCGGCTCAGGCCCAGGCCCAGGCTCCGGCCCAGACCCCTCCGTCCAAGCCCAAGTGGGACGTCAACGCGCCGCCGGGGGCGGTCGTGCGCAAGGCGAACATCAATGTCGACGAGGGCACCTGGATGGACCTCGACGTCAGCCCCGACGGGAAGACGATCGCTTTCGACCTGCTGGGCGACATCTACACCATGCCCATCGCTGGCGGGACGCCGACGCGGATCGCCGAGGGGCTGGCCTACGAAGTGCAGCCCCGCTTCTCGCCCGACGGCAAGCGCATCGCCTTCACCTCGGATCGCGGCGGCGGCGACAACATCTGGGTCATGAACCTCGACGGGTCCGACAAACGCCAGGTGACCAAGGAGGACTTCCGGCTCCTGAACCAGCCGACCTGGAGCGCCGACGGGCGCTTCATCGCGGCCAAGAAGCACTTCACGACCGGGCGGTCGCTGGGGACCGGCGAGGTCTGGCTCTACCACGTGTCCGGCGGCGGCGGCGTCGTGCTGGTCAAGCGCGCCAGCGAGCAGCTGCAGAAGGAGCTCGGCGAGCCGACCTTCGCGCGCGACGGCAAGTCGATCTTCTACACCCGCAACGTCACCCCCGGGCCGATCTTCGAATACGCCCAGGATTCCAACACCGACCTCTTCAACATCGAGCGCTACGACCTGGCCACCGGCGAGGTGACCACGGTGGCCTCCGGGCCTGGCGGATCGGTGCGCCCGACGCCGTCGCCGGACGGGACCAAGATCGCCTTCGTGCGCCGCGAGCGGACCCGCTCGAAGCTCTATGTGAAGGACCTGGCGTCGGGCGTGGAGCGCAAGGTGTTCGACGCGCTGGACCAGGACGTCCAGGAGACCTGGGCGATCACCGGCCTCTATCCGAACATGGCCTGGACGCCGGACAACAAGAGCGTCGTCTTCTGGGCCGGCGGCAAGATCCGGCGCGTGGACGCCGACGGCTTGAACGGCGCGGTGATCCCGTTCCGGGTGAACGACACCCGCGACCTGATCGACGCCGCCCATCCGAAGATCGCCGTCTCCCCCGACCACTTCACCGCCAGCATGACCCGTTTCGCCGCGGTCTCGCCGGATGGCCGCCAGGTGGTCTTCGAAAGCCTGGGCAAGCTTTATGTGAAGCCGATGGGCGCGGGCGAACCGCGCCGGCTGACCAAGGGCGACGAGGGCTTCGAGCTCTTCCCGGCCTGGTCGCGCGACGGCAAGTCCATCGCCTACGTCGCCTGGACCGACGCGGGCCTCGGCCATATCCGGATCATCGGCGCAGCCGGCGGGACGTCGCGGGAGGTCACCAAGGATCCTGGGCACTACGGTCACCTGGCCGTCTCGCCGGACGGCAAGACCATCGCCTTCGAAAAGCGCGCCGCCGGCGGCCTGACCTCGCCGCAGTGGGCGGAGAACCCCGGCGTGTACCAGGTGGCCACGACGGGTGGGACGCCGGTGCGCGTGATCAAGGACGCGGAGTTGCCGCAGTTCGGCGTCTCCAGCGACCGGCTGTTCATGCAGGTCTCGGAGAAGGGCAAGCTCTCCCTGATCAGCACCGACCTCGACGGCGAGAAGCGGCGCGTCCACGCCATCGGCGACCTCGTCGCCGACTACGCGGTCTCGCCGGACGAGCAGTACTTCGCCTTCCGCGAGAACGCCGAGGTCAGCGTGATGCCGCTGATGCCCGGGCCGCAGGAGGTGACCGTCGACCTGAAGGGTGGGCCGATGCCGGTCACCCGGGTCAGCTCCGGCGGCTCCGACTACCTCAACTGGTCAAACGGCGGCGCCCAGCTCCACTGGAGCGACGGCCCGACGGTCTTCACGGCCGCCGCGAACGCGCTCTTCCCCTCGGCCCCGGCCGGCGAGAACGCGCCGAAGTTCCAGCCGCCGACCACCGGCGTGTCCCTGGCCCGCGAGGTCGCCGCCGATCGTCCGAGCGGGACGGTGGCGCTCACCGGCGCGCGGATCGTCACCATGGCGAAGGCCGACGGCGGGGTCATCGACGACGGCGTCATCGTCGTGCGCGACAACCGGATCGTCGCCGTCGGCAAGCGCGGCGAGGTCACGATCCCGGCGGGCGCCAAGACCGTCGACGTCGCCGGCAAGACGATTATCCCCGGCCTGATCGACGCCCATGCGCACGGGCCCGAGGGCGACGACGAGGTCGTGCCGCAACAGAACTGGGCGATGATCGTCAACCTGGCGCTCGGCACCACCACGGTCCACAACCCGTCCAGCCGGGCCAGCGAGATCTTCGTCACCTCGGAAATGCAGCGGGCCGGCCTGGTCCTCGCGCCGCGCACCTTCTCGACCGGCGAGCCGATCTATGGCGCGAAGTCCCGCGGCTACGCCCAGATCGACAGCTTTGACGACGCGCTGGCGGCGGTGCGGCGGCTGAAGGCCGACGGCGGCCATTCGATCAAGAACTACAACCAGCCCCGCCGTGAGCAGCGCCAGCAGGTCATGCTGGCTTCGCGGCAGGAGGGCATGCAGGTGGTGTCAGAAGGCGGCTCCCTGTTCGGCTTCGACATGACCCTGATCGCCGACGGCACGGCGACGCTCGAGCACAACCTCCCGCTCTCGACCTTTTACGAGGACGTGCTGAGCTACTTCTCGCAGAGCAAGACCAACTACACGCCCACTCTGGTGGTGACCTTCGGCGGGCCGGCCGCCGACCCCTACTGGCGCTCGCACACCGATGTCTTCGAGCAGCCGATCCTGAAGCGCCACATTCCCCCGACCGAGCTCGCCGCTTCCAACGCGCGGCGGACGATCGCGCCGGAGGCCGACTATGTGGACGACGAGAGCGCGCGTGAGGCCCACAAGCTCGCCAAGCGCGGCGTGCTGGTCTCGATCGGCGCCCACGGCCAGCAGGACGGCATCGGTTCGCACTGGGAGCTCTGGTCCTTCGTGCGCGGCGGCATGAGCCCGATGGAGGCCCTGCAGGCCGGCACCATCGTCCCCGCCCGCTCGCTGGGCCTGGACGCCGACATCGGGTCGCTCGAGGCCGGCAAGCTCGCCGACCTCGTCGTCCTCGACGCCGACCCCACCACCGACATCCGCAACAGCGAAAAGGTCTATCGCGTCATGCTGGGTGGCCGGATGTACGACCCGCTGACCATGAACGAGGTCGTGACGGGTTCGCGGGTGCGTCAGCCGTACTGGTGGGAGGCGACGGCGAAGTAGGGCTAAGCGACAGCCCCAACGTCTGTCATCCCGGACGGCCGAAGAGCCGATCCGGGACCCAGGGCCAAGCGCACTGCATCCGCCCCTGGGTCTCGGCTCTCGGCTTCGCTGCGGCCGGGATGACACGGTTTTCTTGCAGGAGTTGGTGACACGCAGTCCCACCTTCCCATCGCCGCCCGCCTCCGCTATGAAGCCTTCGCCTCGATCCTCCTGGCTGGTGACCCGAATGCGCGCTTCGCGCCCCATCACGGCGATGATGATTACCACCGGCCACACGGACGGGGGGCGATCGCGCGCGGGCTAAACACCGCAATAGAGATCGAAGGACAACCACCCCGCTCCGGATCCGGACGCGGGGTTTTTAATGCTCTTCGCGCCCCGGCCGCAGCGCCAGCAAGGGACGTGACTGAGATGACGCAAGTTGATGAGGCGAGGGACGGCGCCGAGGCTGTCCGACGATTCGCCGCCAAGGTGGGCCGCCATCCGCGGCCGCCCGAGCGGGTGCAGGCCAAGCTGGACGGCGAGGACGGCATGGCCGGGCTCTGCGCGGTCGAGGCGGCGCTGTCGGACCTCTGGCCGCCGGCGACCGCGAAGGAGCTGGTCTGGCTGACCCGCACGGCCCAGGCGGGCGGCGGCCTGCTGCACCTGCAGGCCTATGGGCCCGACGGCGAGCTGATGGGCGACGCGACCTTCCGGCTGGGGTCGGGCCATGCCTGCGCCTGACCGGACCCGGCACGCGTTCCACGTCGAGGCGGAGCCTGATCCTGACGCGCTTCTCCGGATCCTCGGTCCGTTCGCCGTGCAGGGGGCGGCGCTGGCCGACGTTCGTCATGTGCAGACGGAGGCCGCGGCTTGGAGCGTGATCGAGGTGATCGGGCTCGATCCGGAGCGGGCCGAACTGCTGCGCCTTCGCCTGTCGCAGGTCCCCTCGGTCCGCGCGGTGCGGCTTGCTGCCAGCCTGGCGCTGGTCGGCGCCGCGAAATGACCTTGATTTGGTGACTTTCCGCAACGAACCGGTCGCACGGCCGACGCAAGCGGGGTCGATCGTGCTCCTGCGCCCGGCGACGACACTCCCCCCCGTCAACGCCAGGATGCGCGAGGCTCGAACCGGCGCTCCCAGGCCGGACGGAGTCCCTTAGCCCCTCCGTCCCCCGGCGGAGGGGCTCTTCGCGTCCCGGCCCTCACGCCTTGAGCCGCAATGGACAATCTGGGGAAACCTCGGCAATGAAGCGCGGTCGCGGCAGACCAACGCCGTGATCGTCCGCCCACATCGGCGGGCGGGTTGAATGCGCGCCGAAGCCTTCGGGCTTAATCGGGAACGCAGGAGGGGGATTTCGGTCCCCTGATCTGCGGCTGTCCCTGCAACTGTGAGCGGTAGCGCATACGCGATCGGCGAGGGGGCTTTCCCAAGCCAGCCACTGGGGCCTTCGGGTCCCGGGAAGGTCCGCGTATGCGCCGTGACCCGCGAGCCAGGAAACCGGTCGGTGCGTGTCGCTCGAGCTTTCGGATCAGTGGAATCCGGGGCGCGGACCTCCGTCTGAGCGACGAGCAGAAGCGGTGGAGAGCCGTTTCGACCGGACCGGCGGCGCGCCACGCGTCCACGCCCCCGGCGCGTCGGCTTCAGGACCAAGGTCCAGGGGAGGCTCTCCGTCAGTCGTTCAGACGCACGACAAACGAGGGGGCTCCATGCCCAGACACCACCTTCAAGGCGCGAGCCTTGTCGCACTTCTCTTCGCCGCGCCGCTCGGGGCCCATGCGGCTGACGCCGCGCCCAACACCGTCGACGACGTGATCGTCACCGGCACCCGCGATATCGAGGGCGTCCAGGCCGACAAGATCGGCTCGTCGGTCACCGTCGTCACCGCCCAGGACTTCAAGGACCGCCAGGTCCGCATCGTCTCCGACGTGCTGCGCGACGTGCCCGGTGTCGCGGTGAGCCGCACCGGCGCGGTCGGCGACCAGACCCAGATCCGGGTGCGCGGCACGGAGGGCAACCACGTCCTGACCCTGATCGACGGCATCAAGGCCTCGGACCCGTTCTTCGGCGAGTTCGACTATGGGACCCTGCTGGCCGACGAGGTCGCCCGCGTCGAGGTTCTGCGCGGTCAGCAGAGCGCGATCTACGGCTCGGACGCGATCGGCGGGGTCATCAACTACATCACCCCGACCGGCCGTCAGGCGCCGGGGTCGAGCGCCCGCGTCGAGGGCGGCTCCATGGGCACCTACGACGGCGCCGCCCGGGTCGCCGGCTACCAGAACGGCCTCGACTACGTGTTCAGCGGCGGCTTCCAGTCGACCGACGGCTATGTGGTCGCTCCCGGCGGCTCGCGGAAGATCGGCTCGGACCTCGGGTCGCTGGCCGCCAAGCTGGCCTACGAGGCGACGCCGAACCTGCGCCTGCGCGCCGTGGCCCGCTACACCGACACCAAGGCCGACACCAACGGCCAGGACTTCAGCCCGCCGGGCTTCGCGACCGATTCCCCCGGCAGCTCGACCAAGGCGGAAAACACGTACGGCTTCATCGGCGCTGACTACGACATGCTGGACGGCCGCTGGACCCACAGCCTCTCGGCCCAGGGCGTCGACGCCAAGCGCGACAACACCTCCGGCTTCGTGCGCACGGGCGGCGACAAGGGGACCCGCGTGAAGGCCTCCTACGCCACCACCTTCCGCATCGAGACCGGCGAGCTGACCCATAAGATCACCGGCGTCTACGACTACGAGCGCGAGACCTTCCAGAACACCAATCCGCCGGGCGCTTTCGCGGCCGACACCACCAAGCGGGCGGTCCGCAACAACGGCTTCGTCGGCCAGTACGACCTAACTGTGGGTGACGTCGCGGGTATCGGCGGGGCAGTACGCTACGACGACAACGACGAGTTCAAGAACGCCACGACCTATCGCATCCAGGGCTTCTATCGGGTGAGCGACATGCTGCGCCTGCGCGCCGCGGCGGGTTCGGGCGTCAAGAACCCCAGCCAGACCGAACTCTTCGGGTTCAACGCCAGCGCCTTCCCGTTCGTGGGCGATCCCAATCTCAAGCCGGAGAAGTCGGAAGGCTGGGAAGTCGGCGGCGACCTGACGTTCAACGACGGCAAGATCCGGCTGGGCGCGACCTACTTCGACTCCCGGCTCAAGAACGAGATCTTCAGCGTGTTCGGGGCGCCGATCGCACTCTGCACCCGGCCGGGCTTTCCTGTGCCGACCAGTTGCAGCACCACGGACAACCGGGACACCAAGTCGACGCAGCAGGGTGTCGAACTCTTCGCCAATGCGACTCTTAGCGACGCCTTCAGCTTCGACGGGGCCTACACCTACCTCGACGCCAAGGAGAACCACGTGAAGGAGATCCGCCGGCCGAAATCCATCGCCAGCGCCAACCTCACCTGGCATGCGCCGAACGAGCGGGGCAGCGCCACACTCACCGTGCGCTACAATGGCGACATGACCGACAGCGACTTCTCGGCCTTCCCGACGCGTACGGTGACCTTGAAGTCCTACACCCTGGTCAATCTCGCCACGGCCTGGAGCGTCACAGATCACATCGAGGTCTTCGGGCGGATCGAGAACCTGGCCGACGAGGGCTACCAGGAGGTCTACGGCTTCAACACCCCGGGCCGCGCCGCCTACGCCGGCGTGCGAGCTCGGTTCTGACAATGAGGGGCGCCCTTCGCATCGCTGCGATGGGCGTCGCCGCTGCGGCCATGCTGGCGTTCCAGCCGGTCGCGGCGGCCCCTTCGGGGTCCGCGAAACCGGAACGCATCCTGTCGATGAACCTCTGCGCCGACATGCTGCTGCTGGAACTGGTTCCCAAGGCGCGGATCGCCGCCGTGACCTATCTGGCGCAGGACGGCGCCGAGGCGCTGTTCCCAGGCGCTGACGTGGGGATCGCGATCAATCACGGGACCGCCGAGGACATCATCAACCTGAAGCCCGACCTGATCCTCGCGGGCGCCTTTTCCACCTCCATGACCCGGCGTCTCGCCAAGGCGATCGGCGCGCCCATCGTCGAGGTTCCGGATGCTGTCAGCTTCGCCGACATCCGCCGCAACCTGCGCCAGGTGGGCGCCGCGGTCGGCGAGCCCGCGCGGGCGGAGGCGCTGGTGGCCCAGATGGACGCCGACCTCGCCACCTTGGCCGCGCTGCCGCCCCGCCGTCCCGTCCGGGTCATCGCCTGGAGCGGCGGCGACTCCGTGCCGGGCCGCGAGACGCTGTCGGGCCATATCATCGCCGCGGCCGGCGCGGTGAACATCGCCGCCCGCCCGGGTCAGACCTATAGCGCTATCGATGTCGAAGAACTGCTGGCCGCGCGGCCGGACGCCTTGCTCTATGGCGGCGGCGGACCGCTGAAGCCGTCGGTGCGGGGCGAGGAGGGCCAACATCGCGTGCTCCGCCGGCTCTACGCAGGCCGCCGCATCGTCTACAGCGACATCGCCCACACCTGCGGCCTGCCGCAGTCGGCCCGCTCGGCGCTGGACCTGCGCCGCGCGCTGGACGCCTTGCCGCAACAGCGGGCCGCCCAATGACCTCGAGCCGCCTGCCCACCGCGATCGCCTTCCTGATCCTCCTGCTGGCGGTGGTCGCCTCGTTGTTCCTCGGCCGGGTCAACATGAGCCCCGTCGAGGTGATCCAGGGTCTGCTCGCGCCCGATAAGAGCCTGGCCGGCCTGGTGGTCACCGAGTTGCGCCTGCCGCGCGCGGTGCTCGCCATCCTGGTCGGCGCCTCGCTGGGCCTCTCCGGCGCGGTGCTCCAAGGCCTCCTGCGGAACCCCCTGGCCGAGCCCGGCCTGCTGGGGGTTTCCAACGGCGCCGCCCTGGGCGCGGTGCTCTCGATCTACTTCGGCCTCTCGCAGGCCTTCCCGCTCGCCACGCCGCTGCTGGGCCTCGCCGGGGCGGTGGGCGCGGGCGCGATGACCTTCGCCTTCGGGCGCGGCGGGACGCTCAGCCTGATCCTGGCCGGCTCGGCGGTCTCGGGCCTGACGCTGGCCTTCCTGGCGCTGGCGCTCAACTTCGCGCCCAACCCGTACGCGGCCTATGAGATGAACATCTGGATGCTGGGCACCCTCTCGGAGAAGAGCTGGGACCACATCGCGCTCGCCGCGCCGTTCATCGTGCTGGGCCTCGCCATCCTCGCCACCATGGGCCGGGCGGTCGACGCCCTGACGCTAGGCGAGGTGCAGGCGCGCAGCCTGGGGATCAATCTCGACCGCACCCGCGTCCTGACCTTGCTGGGCGTCGGCCTCTCAGTGGGCGCGGCGACCTCGGTCACCGGCTCCATCGGCTTCATCGGCCTCGTGGCGCCGCATCTCGTGCGGCCGTTCGTGGGGCACCAGCCCAGCCGGACTCTGCTGCCATCGGCCCTGCTCGGCGCGGCGCTGCTGATCTGCGCCGACATCGTCACCCGCCTGCTCACCACTCAGAACGAGCTACGGCTCGGCGTGGTCACCAGCCTGATCGGCGCGCCGTTCTTCTTCTGGCTGGTCCTGCGGCTGCGGAGGACCGCGCCATGACCCGCCTCGCCGCCCAGGGGATCACCGTCGAGCGGGGCGGCCGCGCCATCCTGAACGACGTCTCGTTGGAGCTCGAGGCCGGGACCTTCGTGGCCCTCGTCGGCGCGAACGGGGCGGGCAAGTCGACCCTGCTCTCGGTGCTGGCCGGCCTCCTGAAGCCCGAGCGGGGCGAGGTCCTGCTGGACGGCGCCGTGATCTCCGCCGTCGACCCGCGCGACCTCGCGCGCCGCCGCGCCTACCTGCCGCAGAACCCGCGCGCGGAGTGGCCGATCTCGGTGGAGCGGCTGGTGGCGCTGGGGCTCACGCCGCAGCTTCCCGCGTTCGGCGGCCTGCCGGGCGGGTTCGAGCCGCGCCTGACTAATGCCATCGCCGCCTGCGATCTCCTCGCCCAGCGCCTGCAGCCCGCAACCACGCTCTCCGGCGGAGAACTCGCCCGCGCCATGCTGGCCCGCGCCCTGGTCGGCGACCCCGAAATCCTGATCGCCGACGAGCCGATGACTGGCCTCGACCCACGCCACGCCATGGACAGCGTCGCTCGCCTCCAGGCGCTGGCGGGCCAGGGCCGGCTGGTGATCGCGGCCGTCCACGACCTGACCCTCGCCGCCCGCTCAGCGACCCACGTCATGGCGCTGCGCGAAGGACGCCTCGCGGCTTTCGGCCCCACGGCCGAGGTGCTGACCCCGGACCTGCTGCGCCGTGTGTTCGACGTGGAGGCCCAGGTCACCGGCGTCGGTCATAAAACGGTGGTCGATTTTCTCGCGCCCAGCGTTTGACTTCGCCTGCGCCTCGGGGCTGAACTCGCCTCCTTTGCCGGGAGATCGACGTGGCCAGATACGACAGCATCCTCGGGACCGTCGGCAATACGCCGGTGGTGCGCATCAACCGCCTGGCGCCGGCCGGGGTGAACCTCTTCGTCAAGATCGAGGCGTTCAATCCGCTGGGCTCGGTCAAGGACCGCCTGGCGCTGGGCGTCATCGAGGCGGCCGAGAAGTCCGGCGAGCTGAAGCCCGGCCAGACCGTGGTCGAGGCGACCAGCGGCAACACCGGCATCGGCCTGGCCATGGTCTGCGCGGCCAAGGGCTACCCGCTGGTGGTCACCATGGCCGAGAGCTTCTCCGTCGAGCGCCGCAAGCTTATGCGCTTCCTGGGGGCGAAGGTGATCCTGACTCCGGCCGCACTACGCGCTACCGGCATGGTGGTGAAGACCCAGGAACTGGCCGCCAAGCACGGCTGGTTCATGACCCGGCAGTTCGAGAACGAAGCCAACGCCGAGATGCACTCCAGGACGACAGCCCCGGAGATCCTGCGCGATTTCCCGAATGGCGAGCTCGACTACTGGGTGACCGGCTACGGCACCGGCGGCACGCTGAAGGGCGTCGCCCGTGTCCTGCGCGAAAAGAGCCCGAAGACCAAGATCGTGGTCTGCGAGCCGTCCGACGCCCCCTTGATCGAGAGCCACCAGCCGCAGGCCTACAACCCCGACGGCACGCCCGCCGCCGGCCACCCGGCCTGGAAGCCGCACCCGATGCAGGGCTGGACGCCGGATTTCATCCCCAAGCTGACCGGCGACGCGGTGGATGCCGGGCTGATGGACCAGGTGCTGCCGATCGCCGGCCCCGAGGCCATCCGGCTCAGCCAGCTCCTGGCGACCCAGGAGGGCATCTTTGTCGGGATCACCTCGGGCGCCACCTTCGCCGGGGCGCTGAAGATCGCCGAAACCGCGCCCAAGGGGACCACCATCCTCGCTATGCTGCCGGACACCGGCGAGCGCTACCTCTCGACCCCGCTCTTCGCCGACGTCCCGGCCGAGATGACGCCGGAGGAAATCGAGATTTTCCGCTCGACGCCGTCCTTCACCGAGGCTGTCGCCTAATCGCCTTCGAGCCCGCGACGCCAGGCGGGCTCGATCTTTTCGCCGCAATAGTCCAATAGCAGCGCCAAGGCCCGCCTTGGCGTTAGCCGCATCCTGGCTGGGCCTGCTGCGTTGATCGCACGCGCCCCTCAATCCGACGGAGAAGTCGATCATGGCGAGAAAGCCGAACTACCCGTTCGAACGCATGGAGCGCGAGCGGCAGAAGGCGGCCAAGAAGGCCGAGAAGGCCCGGCTGAAGGCCGAGGCGCGCGCCCGTGGCGAACCTGACCCGGTCGACACTGATGACGCCGACGAAGCGGCCGACGAAGAGTAGGATTCCAGATGCAGACCGCGACCATCTTCAACCACGAGACCGTCGTCCTGGACGGCGAGCACTTCGCCGACTGCGAGTTCCAGGACTGCCGCATGGTGTTCAACGGCGGCGAGGTCCCGGTGTTCGAGAACTGCCGGTTCAACGACTGCGACTGGAAGTTCGAGGACGCGGCGGGCCGCACCCTCGCCTACATGAAGGTGGTCTGGGGCGCCGGCGGCAAGGCGCCCGTCCAGGCCCTCATCAAGGAAATCACCGGCGGCGGCGGGAAGTAGCGGCCAGCTCCCGGCCTCCAATCTAACGCTCGTCATCCCCGGGCTTGCCCCGGGGACCCAGATACGCGGGGCGCTCAGGCAAGTCCTCGGCGCCAGTGCATCTGGATGGCCGGGACAGGCCCGGCCATGACGATCAATTTTTCACATCACTCCGCGGCCATGTAGGCAAAGCGGACGATGAAGAGCGCGGCCAGGATGTAGAGCAGCCAGTCCGTGCGGCTGGCCCGCCGGGTGACGAGCTTCAGGACCGCGTAGGCCACGATTCCGAAGGCCAGGCCGTTGGCGATCGAGAACGTCAGCGGGATGGCGACCAGGGTCAGGAACGCCGGGATCGCCACGACGGGATCGTCCCACTCGACCTCGGCCAGCGGCTTCATCATCATCCCGCCCACCAGGATCAGCGCAGGCGCGGTGGCCGCGGCCGGGATCGCCTGGGCCCAGGGCGCGACCAGCAGGGTCAACAGGAAGAGCACGCCGCAGACGACGGCGGTCAGCCCTGTGCGCCCGCCCGCCGAGACCCCCGCCGCGCTTTCGATGTAGCTGACCACCGTCGAGGTGCCCGCCAGCGAACCGACCACCGTCGCCGTCGCGTCGGCGAACAGGATGCGGTTGAGGCGTGGGATCGTCCCGTCCGGCTGCACCAGGCCGGCGCGTTTGGTCACCGCCACCAGCGTGCCGACGTTGTCGAAGAGGTCGACGAACAGGAAGACGAACAGGATCTCCAGCAGCGCCAGGCCGAAGCCCTTGCCGCCGATTCCCAGGGCGCCCGGAATGTCGAGCTGAAACGCCGTCGCGGTCATCTCGGCGACGCTGTAGGGCTGCGGCGTCCACTGCGCGAGATGCAGGGCCCAGCCGATCACGGCGGTCACCACGATCCCGATGAGGATGCCGCCCTTCACCCGCCACGCCTCCAGCGCCGCGGTGATGGCGAGGCCTATGAGCGCCAGCAGGGCCGTCGGGCTATGCAGATCGCCCAGGCCCACGGTGGTCCCGGGATTGGCGACGACGATCCCGGCGCCTTTCAGCCCGATGAAGGCGATGAAAATGCCGATGCCGGCGGCGATGGCGGAGAAAAGGGCCCGGGGGATTGCGCTGACGATCATCTGGCGCACACCCGCAAACGTCAGCACCAGGAAAAGCACGCCGGAAATGAACACCAGCCCAAGCGCCGTCTGCCAGGGAATGCCCATGGTCTTCACCACAGTGAAGGTGAAGTACGCGTTCAGCCCCATCCCAGGCGCCAGCGCGATCGGATAGTTCGCGAAGAGGCCCATCAGGATGCAGCCGATCCCGGCCGCCAGACAGGTCGCCGCCGCCACGGCCGCGCCCGGCATGCCCGCCTGGCCCAGGATCGCCGGGTTCACCAGCACGATGTAGGCCATGGTCAGGAAGGTGGTGGCCCCGGCCAGCACCTCGGTCTGCAGGTTGGTCCCCAGGCTTTTCAGCTGGAACTGCCGTTCGAGGAAACTCATGGCGTCGCCCCCCGGCGATGGGCCAGCCGGCCTGCGAGATAGGTGCGCTCGATCGCGCGGTCGTCGCCGACGATGCTGAGCACGAAGAGCTTTTCGGAGATCGTCCTGGCCGCCGCCGTCCGGCGCGCCAGGAGCGGCGTGGCGGCGAGGTCGAGGACCAGGAAATCGGCCTCCTTGCCGGGCGCGAGGTTGCCGACCCTGTCGTCGATCTTCAGCGCTCGGGCCCCCGCCAGCGTCGCCAGATAGAAGGCGTGCATGGGGTCCAGCGCCTCGCCGCCCATCTGCCCCACCTTGTAGGCCTCGCCCATCATGTGCAGCAGCGAGAAGCTGGCGCCGGCGCCCACGTCGGTGCCCAAGCCAACGGTCACCCCGCAGTCGCAAGCCTGCTTCATGCTGAAGAGGCCGCTGCCCAGCAGCAGGTTCGACGACGGGCAGAAGGCGGCCGAGGCGCCGGCGGCGGTCATCCGATGGAGCGCGTCCGGCTCGGCGTGGACGCAGTGAGCGAAGACGGACCTTGGCGTCACCAGGCCGTGGCGGGCGTAGACGTCGAGATAGTCGCGGCAATCGGGGAAGAGCTCGCCGACCCTGGCGATCTCGTCGAGGTTCTCGCTCATGTGGGTGTGGATCAGGACGTCCGGGTGCGCCGCCGCGACTTCGCCAGCCATGGAGAGTTGCGCATCGGTCGAGGTGACCGCGAACCGCGGCGTCACGGCATAGCCCAGCCGCCCCCGACCGCGCCAAGTGCGGATCAGGGCTTCGGTGTCCGAGCGGCCCGTCGCCACGGTGTCGGTGAGGCCCGCCGGCGCGTAGCGGTCCATCAGCACCTTGCCGGCGATCAGCCGCATGTTCCGCGAGAGCGCCGCCTCGAAGAGCGCGTCCACCGAGGTCTTGTGGACGGTGCCGAACACCAGTGCGCTGGTGGTGCCGTTCCTCAGCAGCTCGTCGCAGAAAAAGGCCGCCGCCTCGTCGGCGTGGGCCCGGTCAGCGAACGCCAGCTCTGCCGGAAAGGTATGATGGGTCAGCCAGTCGAGGAGCTGCGAACCCCAGGCCGCGATCACATCGGTCTGCGGATAGTGGATGTGGGCGTCGACGAACCCCGGCGTGATCAGCTTGCCGGAGAAGTTCTTCACCGGCGTGTGGGGGTCGAGGGTCGGCGCGAGGTCGGCATAGGCGCCGAACGCCTTCACGTGGCCATCCTCGACCATCAGGAGGCCGTCCTCGTGGAACGCCCAGGCCTCGCCCGCCGGCGCCTGGCAGGGGTCCGCCAGGGCATGCAGAAGGCTGGCGCGGTAGGCTTGCCGGCTCATAGGCGAACCATCACCTGGTCGGCGGGCGAGAGTTCCAGTTCGTCGAGGTTCTGGCCGGGCCCTTCGCGATCGATGACCAGGAAATCGCTCTCGGCTTCCAGCGGCAGCAGGAAATGGTGCCAGGTCCCCTTCGCGTAGTTCACGCCTTGGCCGGCCGCCGCGCGGAACACTGTCAACTTCGCCGGATCAAAATCGCCGGCCGGCGCGACCGCGACCAGATACGTCCGCCCGCTCAGCGGTACGAAGGCCTGGCTCCCTAGGGGATGGCGCTCCACGATCTTCAGGATCGGCGGCTCCAGCGGCTTGCCTCGGAAAATGCTCGTGATCGCGCGCCCGCCCTCGTCGGTCACGTCAATCCGCGCCAGATCGTGGAAGCGCGTCGTCTGCCCGTAGTTGATCGGCATGATCTGCACGCGGTCCGACGCCTCGATCACGTCGCCATAGGGCGCAAAGGCCTCGGCGGTCAGCCGGATGGGGATGACTTCACGCATCGAGCCCGCCCCCAAATCCGCTCATCCCCGCGAAGGCGGGGACCCAAGCTTTTTTCGTGGCTGGGCCGACGTGGGCAAGCGCGGTGCAAGCGGAACCGCCGAGACATGAAAACACCCGGGTCCCCGCCTTCGCGGGGATGGGCGGAGAATGAAGCATCATCCCCCCACCTTCGCGCCGGCCTTGATCCAGGCGCCAAGCTTGGCCCTCTCCAGGTCTGTCATGTGGGTCTCGTCGCCCTGCGGCATGGAGTGGGTGGCGACCGTGCGTTCGTAGATCTTGGCGGCGTGCTTGTGCAGCCCTTCGTCAGTGTCGAACATCGCGCCGTTGGGCGCGCTCGGCACGCCCCTATGGGTCGGGTGCGCCGCGTGGCACGTGACGCAGTTCCGATCGACGATGGCGCGCACCTCGGTGAACGCTGGCACAGGCACGCCCTCCATGGGCTTCGGCTTCACGCTCTCGTTCAGCACGGCCACGGTCACGAACCCCAGGGCGCCGTAGGCCAGCACTTCCAGGCGCAGTTGGCCGGAGTTTTTCAGGTTGAAGAAGTGGCGGATGGTCCAGCCGACAATCCCCAGCGCCGCGAGCCACAGCCAGTTCAGGGGCGAGGCCACGATCATCGGATAATGGTTGCTGAGCATGATCAGCAGCACAGGCAGGGTCATGTAGTTGTTGTGGACGCTGCGCTGCTTGGCCTGCTTGCCGAGCGCGGGGTCGGGCGTCTCGCCGGCCAGGACCTGGGCCACAACCTTGCGCTGGTTGGGAATGATGATCAGGAAGACGTTGGCGACCATCACCGTGCCGATGATGGCGCCCAGGTGCATGACGGCGCCGAGGTCGGAGAAGACGCGGGTCAGGCCCCAGGCGGCGGCCGTCAGGACCAGGAACCACACCGCGCCGAAGACCCGCAGGTTCTGGCCGAGCGGCGAGCGGCAGAGGCCGTCGTAGACCAGCCAGCCGGCGGCGAGCGCGCCAATCCCGATACCGATCGCCTGCCAGGGCGCCAGCGCCAGCCTGTTCCTGTCGATCAGGTTCAAGTCCGCGCCGACGTAGAAGATCAGCGCCAGCAGCAGGAAGCCCGAGATCCAGGTGGTGTAGGCCTCCCATTTGAACCAGTGCAGCTCGTCGGGCATGCCCTCGGGGGCCACCATGAACTTCATCTGGTGATAGAAGCCGCCGGAGTGGACGCTCCAGAGCTCCCCCGCGACACCCTTCGGCGGGTTGGCCGGGGCCTTCAGGTGGCTGTCCAGCCACATGAAATAGAACGACGACCCGATCCAGGCGATGCCTGCGGTCAGGTGCAGCCAGCGGATCGCCAGGTTCGCCCACGCCCCCCAGTCAAAGCTCACGCCGCGGGATCCTCCGTGAGTTGCAGAAGCTCGGCCGCCAGGGCCACGGCGATCACCGCCGGCGCCTTGCTCCTCAGGCTGGGGATGCCGATCGGGCAGGTGAGGCGCGAGAGGTCCTCGAACCCGTCGGTGCGCAACCGGCTCTCGAAACGCGCCCGCTTGGTCCGCGAGCCGATCAGGCCGAGATAGCCGAAGTCGCCGCGCTGCAGGACCGCCCGCGTCAGCCGGTAATCCAGGTCGTGGCTGTGGGTGAAGATGGCGAAGAGCGTGCCGGCCGGCGCGGCCTCGATGCAGGCCTCAAGGTCGTCCTCGCTCATCAGGTCTGCACGCGTGCCGCCGGCCTCGGGCCGCAGGTCCTCGCGGCTGGCCAGCCATTCGAGGTCGAAGGGCAGGGGCGCGAAGGCGCGCGCCACCGCCTGGCCGATGTGGCCGGCTCCGAAGATCACCAGCTTGGGCTTTGAAGGCTGCATCAGTTCCGACAGCCGCCGGACCTCCGGGATCGGCGTGCGCGGGCCGTCGGACGGCGTCTCCGGGGCGGCGGCCTGGACCGAGCGTCGGATCGCCCCGTCCTCGAACTCGGCCTGCAGCACGAAGGGCTCCCCCTCGGCGCAGGCGCGCACGGCGTCGTCGAGCCAGGGCCGGCTCGCCGCGTCCAGCTGTTCGACCAGCAGCCGCACCTTGCCGCCGCAGCATTGGCCGAGCAGCGGACCGAGGGGATAGTCCTGCAGCGCGTGTCGCCGCGCGTCCTGGGCGAGCAGCTTGCGGGCCTGGTGCAGCGCCTGGCGCTCCAGCGACCCGCCGCCGATGGTGCCGGTGAAATGGTCCTCCCAGACCAGCATCCGCGCCCCGGTCTCGCGCGGCGTAGACCCTTGCGCGCCCGCGACGGTCACCATGGCCAGGCGTTCGCCCGCCTTCACCGCCGCCCGCGCCTGGGCGATCCACTCAGACATCGCCGGTCCTCCTGCGAACGTCCTCGACGGCCATGAGGATGCGCTCGGGCGTGGCCGGTGCGTCGAGGTTCGGCAGGACCTTGTGGTCCGCCACGCTGGCGACGGCGTCAGTCAGGGCCGAGAACACCGAGATCGCCAGCATCAGCGGCGGCTCGCCCACGGCCTTGGAGCGATGGATCGTCGCCTCCGTGTTCTCGCCGCGCTCCCAAAGCTGCATGTTGAAGGCGTCGGGTCGGTCGCCGGCGGCGGGAATCTTGTAGGTCGAGGGCGCGTGGGTGCTTAAGCGACCCTTGTTGTCGAACACCAGCTCCTCGGTGGTCAGCCAGCCCATGCCCTGGATGAAGCCGCCCTCGATCTGGCCCGCGTCCACCGCCGGGTTCAGCGAGCGGCCGCAGTCGTGGAGGATGTCGACGCGGGTGACCTTGTTCTCGCCGGTCAGGGTGTCGATGACCACTTCCGAACAGGCCGCGCCATAGGCGTAGTAGTAGAACGGACGGCCATGGTGCTTGGACCGGTCGTAGTGGATTTCCGGGGTGCGGTAGTAGCCGGCGGCGGAGAGCGACGTCCTGGCGAAATAGGCCCGCCGGACCAGCTCGGTGAAGGTCAGCTTGACCTCGCCGGCCAGCACCCCGTCGGGCCCGAACGCCACCTGCTCGGGCGGACAGTCGAATTCCCTGGCCGCGAATTCGACGAGGCGCGTCTTGATCTGTTGGGCCGCGTTGAAGGCCGCCATGCCATTGAGGTCGCTGCCCGACGAGGCCGCCGTGGCCGAAGTGTTGGGCACCTTGTCGGTGCGCGTGGCGCTGATCTTCACCGCCGCCAGCGGGACCTGGAAGACGTCGGCGACCACCTGGGCCACCTTGACGTTCAGCCCCTGGCCCATCTCGGTCCCGCCGTGGTTCAGATGGATCGAGCCGTCGGTATAGACGTGCACCAGCGCGCCGGCCTGGTTCAGGTGGTTGGCGGTGAACGAGATGCCGAATTTCACCGGCGTCAGCGCCAGGCCGCGCTTCAGGTAGGGGTTCTGGGCGTTCCAGGCGGTGACGGCGGCGCGGCGGGCGCGGTAGTCGCAGTCGCGCTCCAGCTCGGTCATCAGCTCCAAGGCGACGCTGTCGGTGACCACCTGGCCGTAGGGCGTCTGGTCGCCGCTGACGCCATAGAGGTTGGCCAACCGCACATCGAGCGGGTCCTTGCCGAGGCGCCAGGCGATAGCGTCCATCGCGCGCTCGATCCCCATCATCCCCTGGGGCCCACCGAAGCCCCGGAAGGCGGTGTCGGAGACCGTATTGGTCCGTGTACGGTGGGAAACGATTTCGGCGGCCTGCAGCGCGTAGGCGTTGTCCGAGTGGAACATCGCCCGGTCGTTGATCGCCATCGACAGGTCCGCCGAGTGGCCGCAACGCGAAGCCAGCTCGAAGGCCGCGCCGCGCAGCTTTCCGTCGTCGTCGAAGCCCACGCGCCAGTCGGTGAAGAAGGCGTGCCGCTTGCCGGTCATCACCATGTCGTCGTCGCGGTCGAGGCGGACCTTCGCGGCGCGGCCGGTCTTGGTCGCGGCCAGCGCGGCGATGGCCGCATAGTGGATCGACTGGGTCTCCTTGCCGCCGAACCCGCCGCCCATCCGGCGAACCTCAACGACCACGGCGTTGTCGCGCAGGCCCAGGGCGCGGGCGATAAGGTGCTGAGTTTCCGTGGGATTTTGCGTCGAGGACCAGACGTGCAGGTCGCCGTCCTCGCCGGGAACGACCAACGCCACCTGGCCTTCCAGGTAGAAGTGGTCCTGGCCGCCGATGGCCAGCCTGCCCGAGATCTGGTGCGGCGCGTCGGCGATGGCGGTGCGGGCGTCGCCCAGCCGCATGGTCTGGCTGTCCTCGATGAACGACCCAGCGGCGCGGGCGGCCTCGATGGTCAGCAGCGCCGGCAGGTCCTCGTATTCGACGACGGCCAAGGCCGCGGCGGCGCGCGCCTTGGGCAGGCTTTCGGCGGCGACCGCGAACAGGGGCTGGCCCACGTAGCGGACCGTCGTGTCGGGAAACATCGGGTCGTCGCTCGCGATCGGGCTGATGTCGTTCTTGCCCGGAACGTCCACAGCGCTCAGTACACAGGCGACACCGGCTGCCGTCTTCACCTTCGATAGGTCCAGGCGCTTGATTTTCGCGTGCGCTCGGGCGCTCTGCCCCACGTGGATGTGCAGCAGGTTCGCGGGCTCGGGCAGGTCGTCGATGTAGAGCGCCTCGCCCGCCACATGCTTCTCGGCGCTGTCGTGGGCGATGGCGGTATGGACGACGCCGAGGATGCGGGCGGTCGCGCCAGAGTCAGCCATGGCCCACCGCCTTGGTCTCGAGGACGCGGATAGTCGCCGAACTCTCGAGGAACGCCTTGATGAGCAGGTTCTTCGCCGCTTGCAGCCGGTAGTCGGCGGATGCGCGCATGTCGCTGATCGGCTGGAAGTCCTCAGCCAGGGCTTCGGCCCCGGCGCGCACCGTCGTTTCGGTCCACGCCTTTCCTATGAGCGCCGCTTCGCAGGCGCTGGCCCGCGTCGGGGTCGCCGCCATGCCGCCGAAGGCGATGCGGGCCTCGGCGATCCGGCCGTCCTGCACCGCAATGGAGATTCCCGCGCAGACCGCCGAGATGTCCTGGTCGAATCGCTTGGAGAGTTTGTAGATTCGGAACATGCGATCCTTGGCGATCTTCGGGACGATCACCGCCTCGACGAACTCTCCGGGCCGCTGGTCCTGCTTCCCGTAGGCCAGGAAGTAGTCTTCCAGCGGGATCGTGCGGATTTCGGTTCCGCGGCGCAGCACCAGGGTCGCGCCGGCCGCGATCAGGGCCGGCGGCATATCCCCGATCGGCGATCCGTTGGCGATGTTGCCGCAGATGGTGCCCAGGTTCCGCACCTGCAAACCGCCGAGTCGCCGCAGCATTTCGCCGAACTCGGCATGCAATTCGACGAGAACGGCTGCCGCATCGGCGTAGCGGACGCCCGCGCCGATCCGTATCGTGTCGCCGAGATCGTCGATGCTGCGGAGCTCAGCGACCTCATTGAGCGAGATCACCGTCGCCAGCCGGCGATGCTGCTTGGTCACCCACAACCCCACGTCGGTGCCGCCCGCCAGGATCGTCGCCTCGGGGTTTGCCGCCACCGCCGCGGCGAAGTCGTGCAGAGTCAGGGGCGCCACGTACCGGGTGACCTTTTCCGCGGCCTGCAGCGCCTCAGTGGGCTGGATCCCCCGCAGCGCCGCCGCCAGGCCCTCTGAGCTCTCAGGATCGGGGCCCATCGCCTGGCCCGCCGCCAGGATCGGCCCGTAGCCCGTGCAGCGGCAGAGGTTCCCAGCCAGCGCGTCCTTCAGGCTCTGGCTGTCGGTCGCCGCGCCTTCCCGTTGATGGGCGTAGAGGCTCATCACGAAACCCGGCGTGCAGAACCCGCACTGCGAGCCGTGATGGTCGACCATCGCCTGCTGCACCGGATGGAGAGCGCCATCCTGCTTCAGGCTCTCGACTGTGAAGAGCGCCCGTCCATCCAGCATCGGCGCGAAGAGGATGCAGGCGTTGACCGCCCGGAACCGCACCTTGCCGGCGGCCAGCTCGCCCAGCACCACGGTGCAGGCGCCGCAGTCGCCTTCCGCGCAGCCCTCCTTGGTTCCCGTGCGACGCAGGTCGTAGCGCAGCAGGTTCAGCACCGTCAGCGTCGGGTCGATGTCCGCAAGTTCGCGGACCTCGCCATCCAGCAGGAAGCGGATCGGCCGTCCCATGGTCAGCTGCCGCGATAGGTCGAGTAGGCGAACGGACTGACCAGCAGGGGCACGTGGTGGTGCGCCGCGGCGTCGGCCACGCCGAACTCGATGGCCACGGTCTCCAGGAACGCCGGCTCCGACAGGGCGACGCCGAGGCCGCGGTAGTAGGCGCCCACGTCGAACTCCAGACGATAGGCTCCGGCCTTCAGCGTCTCGCCGGCCAGCAGCGGCGAATCGCACCGCCCGTCGGCGTTGGTCACCGCGTGCGCGATCGCTTGGCCCGCCTGCAGCAGCCGCAGGGCGACGCCCGCCGCCGGCCGACCGTGCATGGTGTCGAGCACATGTGTTGTGAGACCGCTCATTTCGCCGAGAGTCGGCCCGCGGGCCGGGAATTGCAACTCAAGCCCCGGCTTGCGAGGCTGTGGACCGCGCCAAGCCTGCTATGCGGTCAGACATGCCCGACCACACCTATCCCCGCGATATGATCGGCTACGGCCCGCAGCCGCCGCACGCCGATTGGCCCGGCGGCGCGCGCATCGCGGTCCAGCTGGTGCTGAACTACGAGGAGGGCGGGGAGATGAGCGTCCTGCATGGGGACGGAGCCTCTGAAAGCTTCCTCTCCGACATGATCAACCCGGCGCCCGTCTTCGGCGCGCGGCACATGAGCATGGAGCAGATCTACGAGTACGGCTCCCGCGCCGGCGTCTGGCGCCTGCTGCGCCTCTTCGAGCGCTGCGGCGTGCCGGTCACGGTGTTCGGCGTGGCCATGGCGATGGAGCGAAACCCCGCCGTGGTCGAGGCCTTCCTCGAGGCCGGCCACGAGATCGCCTCGCACGGCTGGCGGTGGATCAACTACCAGGAGATTCCCGAGGCTGTGGAGCGCGAGCACATCTCACGCGCCATCGAGATCCACACCCACCTCACGGGCGGCCGGCCGCTGGGCTGGTACACCGGCCGCACGAGCCCCAACACCCGCCGGCTCGTCGCGGAGGAGGGCGGGTTCCTCTACGACGCCGACGACTATTCCGACGATCTTCCGTTCTGGACGACGGAGGCGGGGAAGCCGCACCTGATCGTGCCCTACACCCTTGAGGCCAATGACATGCGCTTCTCAGGGACAGGCCTGAATACCGGCGAGCAGTTCTTCTCCTATCTGAAGGACGCCTTCGACGTGCTCTACGCCGAGGGCGAGGAGAGCCCGAAAATGCTGTCGGTGGGCCTGCATTGCCGGATCGTCGGCCGGGCGGGGAAGATGGCGGGCCTCGAGCGGTTCATCCGCTATGCGCAGGGCCACCAGGACGTCTGGTTCTGCCGCCGCATTGAGATCGCCCGGCATTGGCGGGAGCGGCATCCCCATGCGGCCTAGCGCGCTATCCCACACCGCATTCCTCAACCGGCTCGGCCCGGTCTATGAAGCCTCGCCGTGGGTGGCCGAAGGGGTCTGGCCCGCGGTCGAGGACGGAAAGCTCAACGATCCGATGGAGCTGGCGGCTGCAATGCGCGCGGCGGTGGACGCCGCGCCGCGGGAGATGCGCCTGGCGTTGATCCGCGCCCACCCGGAGCTGGCCAGCCGCACGCGGATGGCCGAGGCCTCGGTCAGGGAACAGTCGGGCGCGGGCCTCGACCAGTGCTCGCCGGCCGAGTTCGAGGCCTTCCAGCGCTACAACGCCGCCTACAACGCCCGCTTCGGCTTTCCATTTATCGTGGCGGTGAAGGGTCTCAGCCGCGCCGACATCCTGTCCGCGTTCGAGGCGCGCCTGGCCAACGATCCCGAGACGGAATTCGCCACGGCGATCGACCAGATTCACCGCATCGCGGGCTTCCGCCTCGCCGACCTGTTTGAGAGCAACTGACGTGTTCGACGATCTGCGCCGCCGCTATGTCGACCTCGCCCAGCCCCCGCTGGGATCGGAGGTCGTCTACGCCACCGACGACTTCTTCGCCGACAAGGCGCGCCTGATCTCGCCGGAGCCTCCGGTGTTCATCGTCGGCAAGTACGACGACAACGGCAAATGGATGGACGGCTGGGAAAGCCGCCGCAAGCGCGTCCCCGGCCACGACTGGTGCGTCGTGAAGCTGGGCGTGCCGGGCGAGGTCGCCGGCTTCGAGATCGACACCAGCCACTTCACCGGCAACTATCCGCCGGGCGCCGAGATCGAGGTCTGCCGCTCGGACGAGGCGATCCCCGGCGACGACGCCGGCTGGGTGAAGGTGACGCCGCGCCTGGATCTCAAGGGCGACGACCGCGCCTGGGTCCCTATCGAACATGCCGAGCCGGTCACCCATGTGCGGCTGCACATCTATCCGGACGGCGGCGTAGCGCGTCTGCGGGTCTGGGGCCGCGTGCTGCCCGACTGGACCAAGGTGGGTGACGATGAGACCATCGACCTGCTGGCGGTGGCCAACGGCGGGCGGGGAATCATCGCCAACGACGAGCACTATGGCGCGGTGGGCAACCTGACCGCCCCCGGCCGCGGCGTGAACATGGGCGACGGTTGGGAGACGCGCCGCCGCCGCGAGCCCGGCCACGACTGGTCGGTGCTGGAGCTCGGGACGTTCGGGCGGGTCGAGGAGGTCGTCGTCGACACCTGCCACTTCAAGGGCAACTACCCGGACCACTGCTCGATCCAGGCGTCAGCCCGGGCGCATGGCTCGCCCGACCAGATCGCGGTGCAGGCGGAAACCTGGCCGGTGCTGCTGCCCGAAGTGAAGCTCTCCGCCGACCACGTGCACACCTTCCGCGACGAACTGGTGGCGCTGGGTCCGGTGAAGTTCGTGCGGCTGAACATCTTCCCCGACGGCGGCGTCAGCCGGTTGCGGGTGATCGGCAAGGTCGCGCGCTAGACGCGTCAGGCGGGCGCGCGGGTCCCGAAGCGTTCGGCCGACCGGGCCCGAGCCTTCTGAGCCTCGGTTTCGCGGTCTCTGGGCGGCGCCTGGGTCTCGAGGTCGTGGAGCAGGCGATGGCCAGCCTGGAACACCTCCTCCATCGCCGCGTCGAAGGCCGCCTTGTTGGCCTTGGACGGCGTATTGAAGCCGCTGAGCTTGCGCACGAACTGCAGCGAGGCCGCGCGGATCTCCTCATCGGTCGCCGGCGGCTCGAAATTGAACAGCGTCTTGATGTTGCGGCACATGTCGGGGCCTCCGTTTGGACTCTTAGATAGAGCGCGAGAGCGTGCGCTCAACCTTCAGCTCATGGTCCTGCCGGCGAAGCCGTCGCCGCGCGAGCGCCGGCGAGGATGCCGCTCATGGCGTAGTTGCCTTCATGGCAGGCGAACTCAAAGATCTGATCCTTGCTGGCGTTGAGGCTCATCTCGGTGCGCCACGGCCGGCTGTAGTAGGCCGGGTCCTCAACCGCGAACTCGTAGAGGACCTGGCGCTCGGACACCCGGGTGAAGCGCTCGGTCACCCGACCTCCCGGCGAGAGGTAGATGGGGCCCGTGCGGCCCTGCTCGGGGTGCACATTGACGGTCTCGACCACCAGCGTGTCGCCCTCCCACCAGCCAACGCTGTCGCCGAGCCAGGGATGCAGGGCGGCGGGGCCGTGGCCGGCCTGGGCGGCGGCCTTGTCGGGGAAGAGCGGGACGGTGCGCACGTCGTGGACCATCTCGACCAGGATGGCGACGGCGCCGGGCGTCTGCACGAACTGGTAGTTGCTGTTGTAGAGGTTGTTGAGCATGCCGGGCCCACCGGTGCCGCGCGACGAGATCAGGCAGCGGTCCCAGGGCATCAGCGCCTCGGGGCCGGCGGCTTGGTCGGTTCCGCGCGCGACGCGGTCGCGCTCCACCCGTTGGCGGCCCGCTGCGGAAAGCGGCAGTTGTCCGTCTGCCGGGTCGACGATCCACGAGGCGCGGAACTGCCCCTTCACCGTCGCCAGACCGCTGCTGTCGACCCAGAAGCTGTTGTAACCTTGCGAGATGGCGTTCACGGCGGGCGGCGGCCGGTCGTGGTCCGTTGAGGGCGCCGCGTCGGCGTCCATGCCACGTTCCACTGCCTTGGCCACGGCTTCGGCCTGCGCCCGACTTACGACCAGCGGCGTGCCGGGCGAGCGTGTGAGCCTTGTCTGCGAGGCGTTGCTCCAGACGCCGGAGAGGTCCGGGCGGCCATTGCTGGTCCGCGGCGGCGACCAGGACGGCGCTGCCGCCGCCGGCGATCCCAGCGCCAGAACGCCTATCAGCACGAAGGCGGCGCTGAAGGGCCTGGCCATCTCAGGCCACCTCGCTCATCGGCGCGGGCAATCCGCCGGCCGCCACGATGAACCGGGCCACATCGTCCACGCCGACCAGCCGGGTCAGGTCCGTGAAGACGTAAGGACGATCGCCGCGGGCCTCGGCGGTGTCGCTCCGCATGACGGCGAGGTCCGCGCCCACGTGCGGGGCGAGATCGGTCTTGTTGATCACCAGAAGGTCGGAGCGGCTGATCGCCGGGCCGCCCTTGCGGGGGATTTTCTCGCCCTGGCAGACGCTGATCACATAGATCGTCAGGTCGGCGAGGTCGGGGCTGAATGTGGCCGCCAGGTTGTCG
>Ga0307513_10002083_pt1 | contig 28120 bp, 25 predicted proteins | sample 15_EM_MG_FD_202174 | JGI IMG/M metagenome (GOLD analysis project Ga0307513, IMG submission 202174) | Populus trichocarpa ectomycorrhiza microbial communities from riparian zone in the Pacific Northwest, United States - 15_EM | ecosystem: Host-associated > Plants > Roots > Unclassified | place... | reverse complement strand
CTGTGAATAGAGTGTATGAATTGGGCTTATGAATTAGGCGTATGGCCTGCTGAGACAATATACGTTACTAGACTAGGCAACTCGGACATCCAATCGGTGTTGTGAATTATTCCGGTTCATATTGTAGGAATCATTCCATGCAAATAAATGCCCGTATATACTTTGAGGTATGTGGTTTTTGGTACACGTGCCTGGCATGAATGGACCGAACACCAGGGGGCTCCTTGGCAAAGGGCCTTCAGCTCCCGTAACCACGGCGGTGTTCAGTTAATTCATCCCAGGGACGTGTATATGCTCACACAATTACTCAATCAGGTATCAAAAGAGCAATGTTCGAGAGGGGCATATACGAAAAAGCGGGGCCCTGGGCGGAGAAAATAGATTCACGAGGGGCTGTTCGGGGCATTGAACGGGGCGGGGCGGGGAATTGAGGCGGGGGCCCGCCGGTTTCGGGGCCCTGGAGGCCCCGTAACGAACACTAATTGTACTTCACATCATCTGGGTGTACCCTGGTCTTGATGTAGGCATCACTGAGGTCTATCTTGCTGCGGAATCGTCCTCTGGCTACCCGATTTAATATAGTATTGTGTTCTGGGATCTGTGTGTGATCAGCTTGGGTGTTATCATTCCTGAAGTCGAGATCTACCAGGGGGCGGATTCTGTCATCACTTTTGGCCTCCACAAACATGCTGGCTCCTGCAGGCACACTGGTCCTATGGAGGATACTGGCGTCCATGTCCTTGTTGATCTATGCCTTGTATTTGTTCATCAGGGGTGGTGGCGCTTTGAAAGTGGGTGTTCTTAAAGGTTTCGTCAGGTCTATGAGACTTATTCGATCCATTATCTTGCGTGCTGGTGGTAGTTCCTCACGTACTTCTTTGACAAATACCTTAGGGAACATCACCAGGAAGTCTGGTACTTCCTGTGGGTTCGTCATGGCTGATCTAGACTCTCTAGACTTTCCGTCACAGGTAACTCTGACCTTGTACTTGAAGAGGTAGATGCTGTTGTTTTGGCAATCGATCACCACTCCCCGCCTTAGGAGATCGTCCATACTGATTAGGATATCATAGTCTGATACTGGCGTGACCAGCATAGGCACCTTGTCAACTCTGATCTTGCCTAGCTGAATCATAACCTCAACAGAGAAGTTGCTAGTTGATCACCCTCCTTTAACTGCCACCTACAGAGTGACGGGATTCTTCCTAGCTGTGTAGGGAATGTTATGTGTTGTAACAAATTTGTTGGATATCAGGATACCGCCAATTGTACCTGTATCTGCAGGCGCTCTGACGGGCTTGCCATTGATGTTGATAGTGAATTCTTGTGCCTGGAATGGCATATCCTTAGGTGTGCCTCCTGTAGTCTTGTAGGTTCTGATAGAGCCGCTACCATCTAGCTTCTCTGTGCTGTCTGGATTGGGCTCATATTCGCCTTAGCTGCTGTCTGGGCTTTCCTCTTAGAGGCGACCATGGTTGGTCTTAACTTCTTTCTTTGGGCACTCATTTATCATGTGTCCATTCTCGCCACAGCAGAAACAGGCTCCTTCTGCCTTGCGGCGGTCCATCTCAGCCTTACTAGACTTGGTGGACTTGGTGTAGGTCCTCTTTTTAACCGGGGTCTTTCCTTTGCCTGTGTTCCTGGGCCTTGATGGGGTAGACGGTTTGTGGTAGGTATTCTCTTTCTTTGGTGTATGAGGTTTGCTGCTAGAAGCCTGGCTTCTATCACTGCCTTTGTTGCCGCCTGTTCTATACCTGGTAGCATCATAGCATTCTGCCACAGCCACCCTCTGGTCCCAGGTGTCTTCTGGTCTGAGGTGGGGCTCAACCTTGCAGTGTAGTATAGTGTTCATAGCATCGAGAAATCGCTGCTTCTGTGCATAGTCTGAGATGGATCCAGCTGGAAGGGATCCTTTGAGATCCGCTAGCTCTCCAGCTATCTTTGTTATGCTTGCTGGCTTACTACCTGCTGTCTGGCGGACATTCTGCTACTTGTGATAGGTGTCATCAGTGTTTGTAGGGGCTTCAAATAGCTGCTGAAAGTGGGGTGTCAGTGTGGTAGGGTGAGGTTCTCCTCCTCTATGTCTAGTGTCTGGAATCCGTTGCTTGCTTTCCCTTCTGTGTAAAGGCCATAGTAGTCCGCTAGTCCAGGGGAGTCATCATTCAGTCCTGATCTCGCCAGGTACTTCTTGACTGTTGTAAGCCATCGCTGGAGTTTGTCTGGTTTGAGGTCTTCTCGTTCACCACTAAACATAGGTGGTTTAGGGACCTTAGGGGGAGGCAACCTCGCCAGGGCTAGGTCTGCCATGGTGCCTGTATGTGGGTTTGGGGCTGGGGGTGGTGGGTCTGGTCGTTCAGGGTGCTCTCTGGCGCTCCTGGATCTTGAGGCTCTTTCTGGTGCCTCTGGGATGAATGTGCCAGGTAGTGGTTGCTCTCTATGCGCTCGGGAGGGCACTCTAGTTGGTGTCTGACTTCCAAAGACTCCTAGAATGCTGGGTGCTCACCACCTGCTTGTGGTGGGGTGTTCTGGTGGGTGTTCAGTTTCCGCAGTTTGCTGGGCTGCTACTCTTGCTGCTGCTCTTTCCTCAAGCCGCCAGGCCTCTCGCTGATCAGTTCCTCAGCTGTGAGGTTGTGGTCTTCACCTGAATCTGTATCTAGATCTCCTGGGAGGAGGTGACTAGTTCTTGCTGGTGTATCTGCTAGGCCGGGCGTGGGCCCAGGGGATGGTTCCTGTGTGGTTGGTTCTGGTGTATCGTCTGTGGGTTCTACTGAGGGACGATTGTAGGCCCTACCGGATCTAGTAATGCTTCTACTCCTATGTTCTGCTATTGTGAATATAGCACCTAAGCTGGAAGTTCCTTTCCCTGCTGCTCCTGCTTCGAACTAGTTATCAAGATACTGGGAGGGTGATCAATCCTACCAGGCTGTTCCCAATCCTGAGAACAAAGGAGTTTCACCTGCTGTAGGCAACAAAATGTAACAGGTTTATTCCTGTCTAACGAAAATACAGTAGGACCGGCGATAGACCTGCTACTGCTGGTACTAAGGAAAGCTTCAAGGGACTGGAGGTAAGAGATAATAGTTGAAGGAGAAATAGGGCTTAGCGACTCAGGGATTGCTGTTCAACCAAGTGTATTCTTAGACTGAAGGTCTGTCGAAGTCTGCTGTCTCCTGCTAGCCAGGAGACTGGTTTACATACAAAGCTCAAGAGCGATAGCCTTCCTGCAATCACGATCTTTACCAGTAGCTGGGCACATACCGGAATCCTGTAATCCTGCAAGACCAAAGAAACAAACAAAGCTCAGCCTTCATCAGTGTTACTTGACCATTCCATACCCGCAATCGTAAATATAAACTTCCAGCAAAGCAAACTAAACATACCAATATGATAGCATAGCCTATCTGACTCAGAGACAGTGGCGGAGCTGAAATCAAATCAAATAAACCAAATATAAATCCACTAAATATAGGAGATCCAGCACTGCCCGCTCCTGTGTACCGTTACCGGAACATGTACACATGTTACAGATATGGGGCCCCGTCCTCGATTGTCTCAGCATGTCCTTCAATGCCACCTATCTTGTGATATAGGGGTAGGAGGTGAGAGATTAGACTCTCATTTACATATTGAATAACGTAATTTACGGGGATGTGGCTCACCATAGGGATCCGGCTCACCCATAGCAACCATTGGAAAATCAAATCTACATTTGATTATCACAACAAATAAATGAGATACCACCCTGAGAATCAAGCCCCAGGTACTTTGAAATATAGAGAATCTGAAAATCTAGTTTTTACCTTCTGGTGATAAATTGTTATTCTGATATAGTGGTTTAAAGATTGCCTATTTTAAATATAAAGTGTGGTTTTTCATAAGCATAAAAAAATTGAAAACCCTGGAAGAATTACATAATAAAATAGATACAAGGATAGTATAAGTCTTAGATATTCAGAATAACCAGTTTTTAATTTTCTTGATAATCATTTTTGAAAGCCACAGTGATTAAAAAAGAGGTAGAAACTACGTGCAAATTATATACAAATTGGATCAATTTTACCATGTAATATCTACATACGTAGTTGGCCTATGAACTCAATATTTTGAAATACCCTTTATGATGATCTCTGAAGTTAGTATATCAAGTTTGAAGTCAGATACATATCGCCTTCTATAATTTATACAGGTTCTTAAAAATGATTGCAATTTAGCCCAAAAACTGTATGTTAATCATAAACTAGGTGAAATCAAATCGTTGGGCTAACTACAAGTCAATTACCAATAAGATCAGGTTTAGTAGACTAGAGTAGACAGTATGGGGCATAGTTTGGAGTGTATATTAATTATAATAAGTAGTAGAAAGAGAATTATTGATTGTAACTAAAAGCTATTAATAGGGAATCTAATCAACAGCTATTATTGAATCTAGCTCTAAACACTGCTGCTTGACTTCCTAGAACCTAGAACTTAATCTAATAACTTAGTGTTCATTTAAATAAGTTATTATAGCAAAATAAATATATAATAAGAATGTATTCTAACTATTTGATAGTTTGATAATGATCAATGGACAAAGTATGTAAAACTTGTTTATTTACCTTGAAAATTTATATACCATCTTAGGATATGATAGTCAAAGGGATTCCAAGATATTGAGTTCATAGGCCAACTACGTATGTAGATATTACATGGTAAAATTAATCCAATTTGTATGTAATTTGCACGTATTTTCTACATCTTTTTTAATCACTGTGGCTTTCAAAAATGATTATCAACAAAATTAAAAACTGGTTATTCTGAATATCTAAGACTTATACTATCCTTCTATCTATTTTATTATGTAATTCTTCCAGGGTTTTCAATTTTTTATGCTTATGACAAACCACACTTTATATTTAAAATAGGCAATCTTTAAACCACTGTATCAGAATAACAATTTATCACCAGAAAATAAAAACTAGATTTTCAGATTCTCTATGTTTCAAAGTACCTGTGGCTTGATTCTCAGGGTGGTATCTCATTTATTTGTTGTGATAATCAAATGTAGATTTGATTTTCCAATGGTTGCTATGGGTGAGCCGGATCCCTGTGGTGTGCCACATCCCCTTAAATTACGTTACAGTTTAACCCAAGCTTATCTCTAGACCTTGTCCACTCCTTTTCCTCTCATTTGTGTATAGGAACAAGCTGGGTATGCCCAGTATAGGAGAAGGCAGCGAAGCACTGGATGGTGAGTAGTTTACCAGTAAAGGTAGTACCAAGATGTCTTTTCTCGAATTAGGTTCCTGGCTTGTGGCGGACCTTTGGTCTTTGAGAACTATAACCACTCTGAAGATAAACTTCATTGGTATAAACATGCTGTCGCCACTACTCCTTTGGCTGTGAGCGTTGTCAGCGCGCAAACTCCTTCCTCTGCTGCCTATTCTTATGGGTATAGCAAGGCTTCCTCCTGCATACCCAAACCCACAGATTTCCTTCGCAAAGGGTATTACCAATCAGCCTGTCAGATACATTAAGGCCTAAAGCAGTAGCAATTTCTGCAATAGCCACATGTGGCTCCTGCGTGGCAAGAACCCTCACCAACCGGCGATCACTTTCCGACAACCTTTTTGGCCTACCTGAGCGTGGGGCCTTGAGTAGTTTGCTTTCTTTCTCAAAGGAGCTCATGATAAGCTGGGAGGTCGATTTCGAAATACTGAGTTCATCTGCCATTTCTCGGTGGGTTTTCCCCTCTGCATGCTTTTTGATTATATCAACCTTTTCTTCAGTATTCAAATGCCTCAGCTTTGGCTTTTCGTCTCGTGGCATGTTCGATTGCTGATACTATCTAAAGTTGACGTAGTTGGATTTGTTTTTAGATGCAGGGTTTGCCAAGCCTCATGTCCCACAATTTTCTTTACTCGTATGTTACTCTACACTACACACCATCATAGGTTTCATTTCTCCTTTTTTATCCCACGGGTTTATGAAAGCAATCACTCTGCGGGTTTATGAAAGCCGTTTCCTGTTCCCACTTTCCAAGTTTTCTCGAGTTCTGGTTGCCAAGCTACTCGAACAGGGATACCCCCCTTTCCGGTTTTTAACGAACCCCCCCGAGTACAGTAGTATTGTCACATATCCCAAAAACGAAGGCGCCGAAGTAGCATGGGGAAAACATTTACAATTCTTACAGCAAGTACGCTACTGTTACGGTTGAAATTTGGCTTTCCTAACTCGCTGTTTTTTGGCTTATCTGCAAAATAACTTAGACTAAATAGATAGCTGTTCATGATCTTGGCTTGGGGAGGTGTTGCAGGGGTGAGTGTTGCCTAGTCTTGGCAGCTGGGGGCTCTACGGTGTGTGCGGAGGTACCGACCAGCCTGGAGCAAAAAGTGATCGGAAAACCACTAATTTGACCGATCCCTGCCGTGAGATCTTGGAGAGCAGCCAATTAGAATTCAAATTTAACATGAGGAAAAAAGCAGCCCCCTCAGTCGTCCAGTCGGACGGGCGTCGACGGCAGTCCGACTGCGACCCCTGGTAGGCCGCTCGGGCACCACTCTTCTTTGCTTCTTTTTTTATATCTTTTTCCAATTTTATTTTCATTTTTAACCTTAACTTATTTGAGTACTAGTATTTGTCTCATTGACCAATTTTGCGCGCCTGTAGTCGACGGCCGTCCACCCCGTCTAGGACGGCGCCAAGGCAGTCCGTCTCGTCCTTTGTCGTCCTCACCCCGTCTTGGACGGACGGGACGACTGAATTCGCTGAACTGCAACCATTGTGAGGAAGAAGACACAACCCAACAGAGGAACTGTTGGGCTGTGGTTTGAAGAAGGAAAATTGGGCCTGTCTCTAGTTAGTTGGGCAACTTGTAAGGTTGGGCTTTTGTGCGGTGGGAATTTTCTCTCTTTTGTGCAGTTCTCTGGATTGGGTTTGTGAAGTAGTTTAGTGAGTTTGAATTGATGGTGGATTGTGTGGTTTTTCTTTCTACTTGAGGTTTCCCGAAAGTAACAGTTGTTTGCCTGTACTTCACCCGTTCCACAGAGTAGATACTATTGCCCGGGTATTTTGTTTTCAGTACTTACTGCAAATCGCTCGTCTAATTTTGAGAGTTACCCAGGGGTTTCATGTTATTTTCGATATCCAACAATACCTGTAGTTTGTCTTTTATCCGATTCGGTATCTTACGCCTAAACTACTAGTACTGCTTTACCACTATACAATACAAGCACGAGTTGTTTGACAAGATCCATCTCTAGCTCGATGAGACCCTCCACAACCATTACAATAAACACAGCGTGATTTAAAAAATAGGAATATAGTTTTATACGTGGTGTGTTTCCGAAACCGTCAATTTTCAAAAAAAAAAAAAACATCCCAAAAGAATCAACAGCACCACCCCCCCCCCACATTTGTCCCCCGTGAATACCACCCTATCGGTAACTTCAGTGCTTGAACCTAACCCCTAAACTCTGCCATCAAATCATAGCTGGCCACTCTCATATCCACAAATATGATAAGTTATGGTGTCTTTCACTTAGAACATGCACCGTGCTTGATGCAACGGGTAACGCTCAACCCTATGAGGAATTAGGGCTAGATAGAATAAATGTATTGTAAGAATAATATTATTATCATAGAATAAAATTACCGACGATTTATGTATTCACCCTCAGACTCTATTCAGCCCCCGAATGCAATTCATCACTTGCGGTAAAGATGTCAGATCCAGTAAATGCATCTACACTACGGAGCCGAGCACGGAGAGAGCGTATTTGACTCACACGGTTGGGCCCTCAAGTTGTCCAAGCAGCCCAGCCCGGTGCCGCGTTACTTGGCCCTGTTGTCCCGGCTGGTATTATTCAATCCCATTAGACTCTTTCAGTAGGAATTCTATAGAGACTAATATTTATATAACTCGTACTTCCTGGCACTCTGAGAGTACTCAAACATCGTGCCCGAATGCGTGCAGCTCCCATAGCTGCTTCCAAGTTAAACAGCAATGCTGAATCCACCCCACCCAGCACCCATGCAGAACTTGCCGTCTCGGAGTCTAGACCTGCCCAGCATCCCATAGAGATAGAGGACCCTGGCCCTGGTACTACTCATATGAAGGCAGTTGCGAAGTGGCCTTATAGGCCTGATCAGAAGGGGGTCCCCTCAGCAATTCGACTTGATATTCATAACATAATATTACTCTATATTATTCCTAATGAGCCCTAATTCCTCATAGGATTGAGCGTTACCTGTTGCATCAAGCACGGTGCATGTTCTAAGTGAAAGGCACCATATACTGAGACTCCCCACATCCTGAGCCCCTCAGCCATATACTATCATAATAACTGAGGAGGGTATCAATATTGTCCCTTAGCAACAAGAGTAACCGAACATTTGACATGCAACGTTCCACAACATATCATTGCAACCCCACATTCCCGAACACACCAGATCCTTATCACAACAAAAACCCTTATTAAAGTAGATCGACACACAAGTTGTCTGGATTATATATTCATTTTATTTTTAAATATTTTTTGGTTGCAGTTTCGGAGATCATTTGTTGAGTTGAGTGTTGACAAAGAAGTGCGAGCCGTCGCATCACAATGTTCGGTTACTTCTGCTAAGGGAGAATACCAGACACGCTACGTCAAAGCGTTTTTACAAAGGACAGCTGCTGCAGGCGGCCAAAATTTCACACTTTTTCTTGAACCAGAGTGCTGTGGGATACCAGTTCTTTTTAAAAATACTCCGATATTGCGAGTAGATTCTTCTGGCTTAACGGCGTTAAGAAAATGTATCACTCGATAGCAAAATGCTGAACGCCCCACACTTTCACGCAACAGGAAACATCCCAACGAAAAAGCTATCTACATTGCTATTAACCTAGCCACGTTCAGACCCTTTATTTTTCACAACCAATGATCCAATAGCCGACAAGCGACCCAGGACCCAATGCCAAAGAACCCACACACAAGTAATGTAAAACTGAGACGGTACAGTGCCCTTCTGCCCGACTCGATTCGACTGTGTTTATTCACAGCTAAGTAAAGAACTCCGCTGGGCCGGAATATACGGCTCTTGCTGCATTGCGTCCCAGAAGTAAGTCGTGATGAAATGCGATAATCCCAGCAGTAGAGTGTTGTGTTAGAGGTATCGGAGGCCGCGGACGACCGGGGCGCGTATGGTGTGGAGGAACACTGAAGTGTGGGCATATGAGCACACTAGGGCACGAACGGATGTATAAGGTAATACTATACATTTCCAAGTTTCGACTACTTAAGTTGTTAGAATTCTTCGATGCTGCTCACCATGCTAAACCTCTCGGGCACGTAGACAGCTCCTCCCGTTATCGCTCAGATAAGGAGGTTCAGACATGCGCTCAAGATCGATATATCCATCCGAAGGAAAGCGAAAGCCCGGAGGCGCAAAGTGTTTGAAGTCTTTTATGCTGCCCGGCAGGCTCAGCCTAGGCGCAGCCTATCCTAACATCGTTCGACAAAGTTCCAAATATGCAGTTGCGATTGCTGCAGCACCGGAAGGGAGAATCGGATGAGCGGAGGCTATGTAGGGTGAAGTTTCTTCTGTGATGTTTGTTTTGATCTTCATTAGCAAGATAGTTTAACGGAAGGGAAAGGGGAACATGCGTGGAAGGAAATGGAGCTGTGTCGCAATCGATCGAAGGGTAGATGGATAGGAAGATAGTGTCATTGTTGTTGTTTTTTTGATTTATACTGCTGTCTTTACCACTAACTTAGTTAGTTAGTTTGGTTAGATGAGTATCGAGTTTCGTGGTGTTGTGAGTGTGAGCGAGTAGAATAGAAATAAAGTTCCCCTCTGAGTTGTGTGTTGGAGATCTGGCTTCAGTGTTGCTTTAATCTTGGCGTTTCGTTTCGTTTCATCGTTCGTCACTCGCCGTGGATGGTTTCACTATTTACCTCGCAGTGCGTTCTTCGTCGTCGAAGTCTAAAGCAAGTAGCCGCTATCTACCAACCTCCACAGAGAAGAACACACCTCGACATCTCTCCCATCACCACACCTGCGTGATCGTTCCGCCTCCATCAAGCTCGTCCAGACCCCTCTTGTCCCACAGCCCTACAGAGGTGCAGCTCGTAAGTTTTGTATGTTCCACAAGCGGGGCTTGCTGCCCTCACCCCCTGCGCAACATACAAAACTTAGGTGCTGTACCCCCGTACAGATCTAGAAAGTATTAATCGGATACCGCCCGCACACCCCATAGCGTCGGTCGGGGGTCTGCCGGAGGCACCGTTGTCGCGGCCGCGCATGGTGGAATCAGCACCACGGCCCGAATCCGACCTCACAATCCATCAACAGAAAACCGGGGCCAATTATTGTGAAACTACAGTGAAACTCGAATAATTGAATGGTGTGCTATGAAGTCCAGAATTTCCTTCCCTGGAACGGGGGCAAAAAACACAGTAAAAACACAGCCCTTTCCCCCTTCCGAGACAGAAAGAATTTTTTTTCTTTCTTGACCCACTGAGGGGGGGGGGTCCAAAGACATAGCACACGGTTCAATTATTCAAGTTTCTATGGTACGTCGCATGAATGCCACTCTCCGCCTAGCTTGAGACCCCTAACCGAACTAACCTCCACCCAAACCACCAACCGGTTCAGAGCTGTGTATACTTCTAGTTACCGGGCTCGCCCGATCGGGATCTCAGGGAGTGAACCCTATGATACAAGAAGTGGAACTGGCAAACACTGGACTCACTCTAAATATACACCCACATTCCCAACCCTATTCTTCCAAGCACAGTACAGTGCTGCTCGCCTTAGGAAACACTTCTCCCCCTCTCATTCCATGATACAATAAAACAAACTGGGATAAGGTTTTCCATAACAGGTGGTAACTACCAAATTTTATGATACTATTCGAGTACCAATTATCCCATCTCTTTGAGGTCTCGGGGAGAACGGAAATATCTTAACGGTTGAAAGCTTGAGCCAGAATGGGGGAGTCCTGGACCATTGGAAGGTATACCCGGAAACTTCGTTCTCCCATCCCCCAAAAGCTAACGAGCCAGAATATGTGTATATTATGAGAGGATATTAAAAAAAATGATCCCGACCGTTCCACCCGTTCCCACAACCACTGATTTCTCCTGATGCATACCCATATACCCGCATCCCTCAGTAATAATAGAGAGAAGGCACAGCTATAGAGCTATTTCCGTCAATCATTCTAACTTCCGAACGAATGCTCTTGCTAAAGATTTTCTGCGAACCTCCATGGTCGACTACAACACCCTTCGCTTCAGGAAACTCTCATGTCTATCTTTACCCGTCAATTCTGACAACTGTCTGCTTCCGTCAAAGGCCGAATGGGAATAAGGAGAAGGGGTAGAAATGGTGGTAAACAGTCCGCAAATGTTGTAAAATGGGTCGGCACGAAGACGGGGAAAGAGGTGGTATCTTATACCGCGATAGGAACTGCGGGCATTCGGGCCTTGAGGAGCTTCACTACTCTCTCATACCTATTCCGGGTGGCCCACGAGAGGGGTGTTTGGCCATCACTGTCGGGCTGATCACGGTTAACGTCGTCCCGTTCCAACAGTAGCTTCAATGATCCATCATGACCATTTTTAGCGGCCCACAAGAGCGGTGTTTGGCCATGATTGTCTGGCTTATCAGGGTTAACGTCTTCCCGTTCCAACAGTAGCTTCACCACTCCATTATGCCCATACTGGGCGGCCCACGAGAGCGGTGTTCGGCCTCGATTGTCAGGCCGATTGGGGCTAGAGTCTTCACGCTGCAACAGCAGCCTCACTATTCCATCATGCCCAATCCGGGCGGCCCACAAGAGAGGTGTTTCGCCATTCCTGTCAGGCCAATAGGGGCAAACGCCTTCCCGTTCCAAGAGCAGTTTCACCACTCCATAATTCCCATGAAAGATGGACCACAAGAGCGGTGTTCGGCTACCATTGTCAGCCCGATCTGGGCTAACGCCTTCCCGTCCTAACAGTAGCTTCACTACTTCATCACGTCCACTCCGGATGGCCCAGAAGAGAGGGGTTTGGCCACAGTTGTCAGGCCTATCGGGGCTAACGTCCTTCCGTTCCAACAGTAGCTTTACTAATTCATCATGCCCATTGCGGGCGGCCCACAAGAGCGGTGCTCGGCCTCGATGGTCTAACACATTGGGGCTAATGTCTTCCCGCTGCAACAGTAGCTCCACTAATCCATGATGTCCATTTCGGGCGGCCCACGAGAGAGGTGTTAGGCCATCATTGTCAGGCCTATTGGGGCTAATATCTTCCCGCTGCAACAGTAGCTTCACTAATCCATGATGTCCATTTCGGGCGGCCCACGAAAGCGGTGTTAGGCCATCACCGTCGGAAACATTGGGGTTAACGTCTTCCCGTTCCAACAGTAATTTCACCACTCTATAATTCCCATGAAAGGTAGCCCACAAGAGCGGTGTTTGGCCACCATTGCCAGGCTGATCGGGGCTAACGTCTTCCCGTCCGAGAAGTAGCTTCACTACTGCATCATGTCCATTGTGGGCGGCCCACGAGAGCGGTGTTCTGCCATGATTGTCAGGCCTACTGGGGCTAACGTCTTCCCGTTCCAACAGTAGTTTCACCACTCTATAATTTCCATGAAAGGTGGCCCACAAGAGCAGTGTTTCACCATCATTGTCAGGCTGATCGGGGCTAACGTCTTCCCGTCCGAGAAGTAGCTTCACTACTGCATCATGTCCATTGTGGGCGGCCCACGAAAGCGGTGTCAGGCCATCACCGTCAGAAACATTAGGATCGATGTCTTCCCGCTGGAACAGTAGCTTCACTAATCCATAATGCCCACTCCTGGCGGCCCACAAGAGCAGTGTTTCACCATCATTGTGAGGGATATCGGGGCTAACGTCTTCCCGCTCCAACAGTAATTTCACCACTCTATAATTCCCATGAAAGGTGGCCAACGAGAGAGGTGTTTCGCCACCGTTGTCAGGTCGATCGGGGGTAACGTCCTCCCGTTCCAAGAGTAGCTTCACTACACCACCATGCCCATTCTTAGCGGCCCACAGGAGCGGTGTTTGGCCATTGCCGTCAGACACATTGGGGCTAATGTCTTCCCGCTGCAACAATAGCTTCACTAATTTATCATGCCCACTCTTGGCCGCCCACAAGAGCAGTGTTTCACCATCATTGTCAGGGCAATCGGGGCCAACCCCTTCCCGTTCCAACAGTAGTTTCACCACTCTATAATTCCCATTAAAGGTGGCCCACGAGAGCGCTGTTTGGCCATTATTGTCAGTATCGGGGATAACGTCGTTCCGTTCCAATAGTAGCTTTACTACCCCATCATGCCCAGTCTGGGCGGCCCACGAGAGAGGTGTTTGGCCATTATTGTCAGACACATTGGGGCTAATGTCTTCCCGCTGCAACAATAGCTTCACTAATTCATCATGCCCACCCTTGGCTGCCCACAAGAGCAGTGTTTCACCATCATTGTCAGGGCAATCGGGGCCAACCCCTTCCCGTTCCAACAGCAGTTTCACCACTCTATAATTCCCATGAAAGGTGGCCCACGAGAGCGCTGTTTGGCCATCATCGTCAGGCATATCGGGGGTAACGTCTTCCCGCTCCAATAGTAGCTTCACTACTCCATCATGCCCCTTGCGGGCGGCCCACGAGAGAGGTGTTCGGCCATTATTGTCAGGCCTATCGGGGATAACGTCTTTCCGTTCCAATAGTAGCTTTACTACCCCATCATGCCCACTCTGGGCGGCCCACGAGAGAGGTGTTTGGCCATCATCGTCAGGCCTATCGAGGCCAACGTCTTCCCGTCCGAGAAGTAGCTTCACTACTCCATCATGTCCATTCTGGGCGGTCCACGAGAGCGGTGTTCGGCCATAATTGTCAGGCCTATCGGGGTTAATGTCTTCCTGCTGCAACAGTAGCTTCACTAATCCATCATGCCCACTCTTGGCCGCCCACAAGAGTGGTGTTTCGCCGAGATGGTCAGCCCTATTAGGGTTAACGTCTTCCCGTTCCAAGAGTACTTTTACCACTCCATAATTCCCATGGAAGGTGGCCCACAAGAGCGGTGTTCGGCCATTATTGTCAGGCCTATCGGGGCTAACCTCCTTCCGTTCCAACAGCAGCTTCAATGCTCCATTATGCCCATTCTTAGCGGCCCACAAGAGTGGTGTTTCGCCACCATTGTCAGTCCTATCTGGGTTAACATCTTTCCGTCCCGATAGTAGTTTCACCACCCCACCATGCCCATTACAAGCAGCCCACGAGAGCGGTGTTTGGCCACCACCGTCTGGCCTATCGGGGTTGACATATTTCCTTCTAAATAGTGCACCAATTACTTCCTGGGCTCTACGTTGACGGCCTATGCTCCCAGGATCGATAAATTGAGATCCGAGAAATAGCGTGACCACCCCTTCGTGTCCACTCCCAGCAGCCCACGAGAATGCCGTTCGACCATATCTCGTGTCCAGCATATCAGGTTGAATATTCTTCTGTTGCAGGAGCAATTTTACTACTTCTTCATGCCCATACCTCGAAGCCCACATAAGCGGCGTCAGGCCTGCACTGTCTCTCTTGTTCACATCCCATTTTCCCGTCCTTATCAAATCAATTGCAACTTCGGCAATCCCGAAATACGAAATACAATGTAGTGCAGAAAATGGCTTGATAGAGTTAACGTAGTGAGTGAAAGGCTGCTTCCCGACTGACTCCCAAAGTAACTCGGCTGATATATGGTTATTGTATTGATTAAGAAGGGCAAGCGCAAGGAAACTGGAGCGATCGGAGAGGTCCATTCGCATGTGGATTCCCCAATATAGGGAAGAATATTTCAGGAAGGATGTGCCCTGGAGGCTGAGAGGGTCATATTCCACGATGGATGTGCCTCGGAGGCTGAGAAAGTCATATTCCAGGAGGGAGATGTCTTGGAGGCTGAGAGTGTCATATTCCAGAAGGGATGTGCCTTGGATGCTGAGAGTGTCATATTCCAAAAGGGATGCGCCTCGGGGGTTGCGAGAGGGGAGCCTGGCGGAAAGGTCCTTAATCGCTCGGAAATTGAGATATGTTAAACAAGTTTCCGCAATTTTCGAGTGAGGTCTGTCAAACAAGTCCGCACGACCGAAAAGATACTCCTTGAGTGTGAAATGGATCAGCCTAATGGTCGAGAACCCTTTATTGACCGCCGCAAGTCCTTGACAACAGCCTAACACTGTCTGGATCGAAGGTACATTGCTGGCATTAATGTCGGGTGATCCTATCTCGACAGCTAGTGCCTGACATATCTCATCCGCCTTCAACAGCCTCTCTGAATGTGAAATCCACATCAGAGCCTCCATCCCGAGTCTTGCTCTATCCCCTTCCTGTGCCTTTATCCGCTCTATAGTTGCCTCGTATGCGCCTCCCAAGCCCAAGCCATCCGACATTGTACTAAGCTTCTCTCGCCTCCGATGGAGCGTCGTTTCCTGCAAGATCAGCTTGATGTTTAGAGATACTAGCAGGAATCTAGACACAGATCTGTCAGCTTACTGTTTCACACTTCCCCCTCAGTGCATTTGCCTCCTACTCACATCTTTGAAACCGTCTCCGGGATCTTCTTCATAATGTCCGCTTCCAAGCTCTCGTCCATCGCGCCCGGTGTTTGATCCTTTCTCAGTTCCGCCTGCAGGAACCGAATGATACCGGCCTTGGAGGGTACGATAGGCGCAGCCACTACCCTCCCAGGAAGATATTTCTCCACCTCATCTCGGATCGGCAATCTCCCGGACAGAAATATCCGGATACTCGGGGACTTGTTCAAAACTTGTTTGAGTGAATCAAGCAGCTCCACCCGATACCCAGTCAGGCATTCGTCCACGGCATCAATACATATGAATGTGGGCCGTGAGGACGAGATATCCCCTAACACCTCCACAATCTCACCCAATCCCAGCCCCCGGCCCCCGATGACACTTCTCTGGTCTCGAAAGGCCTTGACTATCTTTGGCGGAATCTCTTCGAGCCCACAAACAACCTGTCTCAGGAGGGAGCCCAGGACACTCGCCGGAGAATGCTCCTTCTGGACCGTGAAGTCGAAGTAGAAGCACGCAACTATCGCATCTTGTCCCTTTGCCCAATCGCCTAATGTATCTATTACCAATGAGCTGCCATCACAGCTTCTTAGCAACACCTTCGCTTCATGGAGAATATACTCTCCTACCTAATGAAGGTCTTCCCGACTCCCGGATGTCCGTAGCAGAACAAGACAGAATTATTGGGTTCGCCACCGTGAATGCCGTTAAACCAATTCTGATATTTCTTTGATTGTAAGAGCCGGTCCCCCACATCTTCGACGCGCTGCTCTCTTATCTCCTGGTGCCGTATCCCAGGTTCCAGTGGAGATAACCATGTGAGAATCCTATCCCTCTCGTCCGCACTACCAAGGCTCAGGTTAAACACATTGTTGCCCGAGTTGATATTATTGTATGAGTTCGTATTGAATGAGTCCGATGTGGTATTATTATTATGAAAGAAGCTGTTGATATTGAAGGAGCTGCTGCTTCCCCCGAAGCGATATTGCGACATTTGTGTTTTTTTTTTGGTGTTTGGAACGTCGTGGATTCAAGGCAGTGGATTCAAAAGATGGGTCCTTGAGCACCGAAGGGTCGATTGATAGATAGGGTTATCGAGGCTGAAGAAAAGCGGGGTCGGTCCGAACATGCTGCTTTGTTGGAAAACACAGGCCCAATCAGCTCCTCAAGGATCCCTTATGTTCCGCACAGCACTTAGTTCTATGACATGGTACATCTAGTTGGTCGTTCATCCTATCGGTGTCTTAAACCAAAACTGCCGCTCTAAGGGCCCGTTTACCTATACGGCCGTCTAGCAACCAGAGACAGTTCCGACCGTCAAAGAAAGTTATACAGTTGAAGGTGTGTAAAGAAAATAGAATAGTTGCATGTTTAGCTAATATACTGTCTAGTATAGCTTAAAGCCCGTTTATCTGACGGTCTATCTCTAAAAATTAAATTTATATTGGATGTTAAACTAGACAGTGGCGTCTCAACCAGCATCTGCTAAACGGTGAGAAAGTGTTTGTCCAGTTTTCCACGGTCCTAGATTCTTCTGGGTAAACCGTCAAAAGGTTACTTTGCCTACTCTAGGTAAAAAGTCATCTACTTTGCCCCACCCCCCTCCACTGTCAACCCCGTCTTTACGGTCGGCATCGGCTCAGGCTGTTAGACGGCCCTCTATAGGTAAACGGGCCCTAAGTTACCTTCGCTCACAATACCGCACAACTTCAAGATCCATCTTCCGCAGGACGAAACCCTCCACCATCATCACCGTAAACACCCCGGAATTTAAAAAAACAGGAATACCATACAGTTTTCTAACTTGCGCAGTTTCTAATTTAAAACAGTCCATTTTCGAAGAAAATAAAAAAGGGAAAAAAAACTACCAAAAAGAATCCCCATCCCACGTGAGTCTTCTGCGAATACCACCATAGGAAATTCAAGCCTTTGAACCGAATCCCCCAAACTCTACCGTCAGAACACAGCAAGCTACTCCCACATCCACGAATATCATAACTTCCACAACGAGAACCCCCACATACTGAGTTCCCTAGCCACATATTCCCATAATAACCGAGGAGGGTGCCGATACTACTGGCAATTTCAATGCGTTTTTCCAAAGGACTACTATTCCAGATCGCCAAAATTTGACGCTTCCTCCGGAACCTGGGCCCCTGTGCGATAGCCGTTCCTTTTAAAGACCCTCCGACATTGCGAGCAGACTGTTCCGGTTCATGGGTGTTGAGAAAAAATGCATCGCAAAGTTAGACGGCATAAGGCTGAGCGCCCTCACGCGACAGGAAGCATCCCAATGAAAAAGCTATTCACACCGCTACTCGTAATTTCCTGACGTTTATAAAACGACTGCTATTGCGTATGGGCGAAAAACTGACCGGGGCCTCAAGATTTTACCCGCATACAATAGGAGTCGTCCTTACAAACGTCAGGCAATTACAAGTACCAAGTTACCCATCCATCTTCAATTGTCAACTTCTGCAACCAACGATCCAACAGCCGAGAAACGGCCCCTACCCACCACCAAACAACCCACCCACACAGAAGCAAAACCGAGACTGTGCCCGTTTGCTCGGCCCTATCCAATAGGATTTATCTACTCATGCTGCCGAGTGCTAAGTCGGTCACGCGATCTTCGGCTCCAACCGATTTCCAAGATTCCTCTACACAGGAAGTGAGTAGAATGTTCAAAGGCAAGCCTTGGCCCTCCTCCTATCTCCTGGCCTTCCTGGGCCAAATAAGAAAGAAAGAGAAGCACTCAATTACGCTTAAAAATCGTTGGGGTATCTGAATCAAAAATCACATGACCCACTTAGCACTCGGCAGCGTGAGTACTCTACAGCTACCGTATTATCTTGAATAAGAGAGAATCGCGCTAAGATGTCATATTAAAGCTAAGACATCTCTTTGCGTGATTTTATCCTATTTCTTCTCTCCAGCCATCTCACTTTACAGAGGGGAGGACCGTGAGGTCCAAATTTTTCTCCCTATTTTCTGTCTTAGAAAATCATCGGCAACATAACATATGGTGAGGGAACTCTGTAGTCGGAGCGGGCGGACATTCAGCTTGAGTATTAACAGTAGGTTAACCTGCCAAGACTGGCATATCTTACAGGTTAATGTGTTGGTAAATATCAATTAACTGGCCGCTCCATGGAAGCAACTGTAATTAACCTATTGCGGACATTCATCTTTTTTCCCCAAAATTTTAAACATTTTAAACCCTTATATCTCCATGAAAACTTGAGATATTTCTATTTTCTCTCTATTAGTGTATAGAGAATCACCCAATCTATCACCTAATAGAGCAATAATTCTCATTAGACTGGTGGTTGAAAATCCTTTGGTGGTTGAAGACCGGCCATATTTTCTTGGCGAAGCACTCCGGCTACAGAGTTCCCTCACCATACCCAATACCGATGTGAGGCGGTGTCTAAACCTTAACATAACCTCTTAGCGCGATTCTCTCTTATTCAAGATAATACGGTATTAACATTCAGGATCTACGATCATAGCACACGCCATTACCCCAGATCACGAAACATCACTCCTGGCCCCCCTCCCCCCCCGGTGCAGAGCGTAAACCCAACCCACACGAGTCATTACGACAACCCACGGGCCAACCAGACAGAATGTAAAAAGAAGAAGAAAAAGAAGAAAAAGAGGAAGAAAAGAAGCTATCATACTTTCCAGCATTTTAGTGTTATAGTTTAGGAAAAATAGGTGATATCGAGTTTCGTCCGCCGTAGGAAAGGAAAATTTCAATCATTGCGGGTATAAGCGGAGGCGGAGGCGGAAGAGGGGGAGGAGGAGGTATAATATCATACCAGCCTCTACTAAGTACAGTATGATAGGTATGATAGTCGCTTTTATATTCCATCCCCCGTTCCCAATCCCCCACTCCGCCGGCCCAAAATTTGTATGCAGTGTTAGGTCTGGACAATATCCGTTTCCCACTTTAGCTGGTAACTATACAATTAATAAGTTATATTCAAATGGGAAGGTGAAGAGAAAAAAAGTGTCCACTATAAATGCTTCCACCATCATCCGCCAGAACCTGCATCTCATCAATCAAGCAATCAACCCCAGGTTCATTACCCCCCCACTCCCGAACCCTCCCCACCACCTTCCCATTCCCCCGGGGTAGCCCCAACAAGGCCGTCACAAACCCAACGACCCCACCCCACGCCCTCCTCCACCTCCCGGGCCACCCGACCCCCTGCCGAACCAACTCCCATCCCTTCGCCGTATACGCCACCCTGACATTTGGATTCAGTCAGACGCCCTTTTCAGGTGCGGGATTATCGTAGTGTATGAGACAGCACTCACTGCCCTCGAGGTGCCATTCCGCCAGCGAGTCGGATATGCCGCGGAAGAGGAGATTAGAAGGCGGCAGGAAGGGCTCTGCGTCGAAAGCCACCATACCATTCCAGCAGCTGCGGACGGGGGCGGGGAGGTTCAGAAGGAGAGCGTCGCGGGAGGGACCGGACGCGAAGAACGGGTATGGGCAAGCTGGCGGCAGGACGCCCGCTGATGTAGCGGAGGGCGAATGTGTCGTAGAATTTGGTGCTGTCGAGGAAGTCCAGTGAACAGGGGGCGGAGTACTCGCCGTTGCAGGTGTTTAGTAGATTCAATGCGTCTTCGACCTGCCACCCCTTTCACAGATTAGCTTACCACCAGCACAGGCGAGGAACCGGGGTGGGCGAACGGTAAAGATAACATCATTCAAGAACAACCTGTCAAAGCTCCCATTCCTCCCGCCTTTAGCCTGCAGCTCGAGCAGAGGTTCAAGAACCCTGTTCCTAGCCTTAGCCAAGAACGGTATCCTCCTCAACTCCTCCCCCCCTCGGCGTGACAATCCATCCCTCCTCCCCGACCCTCGGCGTCCGCGAGATCCCATCCGCGACGATTCCGCGCGCGTCGTCTCCTCGAGAATCATCCTCCGCTCAACGTCCAACCTTTCCAATCGCTTGTCGACCTCGCGTAGCGCGCGCCCCTAGTGTCATCCCAGCTGCCGGATTCGTACAGCGAAAAAGTATACATTCCCTGCGTCCAGGCGGACGATGAGCCGCGTGACGGCATCAGACCAGTGCGAACGGAGAATGGATTCGGAGTTGCAGTGGTTGGAAGCTATGAAGATGCGACCAGGGTCTAACAAGGGGGGTAGGGGAGAAGGAGGAAGGGGGCGGGAAGGATTGATAAGTTGAAGAATAGGAATGCGCAGGTTAGGAGCAGGAGGAGTGTTAGACGGGAGCGGCGGCGGATCATGATGGAGTGCTGGGGTCGGTGGTGGTGTGAGTGTGCATGGGGGAATCAACGGACCATTTCCTCCCGGCGTCGCGCGGCCACGAGATTCCGGAAGCATGGGGTCTGGAAAGCCGCAGTTCATCGATCCGGAGCCCCAGGTCCGAATTCGCAAATATCGCAAACATCGTTGGTAACTTTGTCAAGCCCACTTTATGCAAAAACAATCCCGAGATGTCCGAGATGTCCAATACTATCTGTTGGATACCGGTAAGAGAAACGAAATAGTAGGTATTAGTCTCATTCATTGAGCCTATCACCACCTACTTTAACCGTCTATAATTTCTTTTGATTTTGTTCAAAACTGTGGAGCAATGGGGTCAGGGGTTGGCCGTAACCACACAAAGTCATTCTGATTATTCTGCTATCCCCCAATATCGTAGTGCTCGCTGGTATTGTAAACATTCATTGTCTGGATGGGATCTCATCCTGTTATTGGAGGTGTGCAACATTGCTAGACCGGAAAGCTACTAATGTAATAGTAGAATACTAATTAAGCCCTGCCTATAAAAAATTCCGCGGACCCAACCAATATAACCGCCCAAATTCGGAAGGCCCGATTAGAAACTTTAATGGGAAAGAAACGAAAGCTATTATGGTACCGATGGTGTCAAACACTATTAAATAACGATGCTAGCCCCAGCAATCCCCCGCAGAACACATTGAAAACAGATAAGATGATAACGCCCCTTGGATGCGAGAATTTCCCAATTATAATACAGAAACAGCTAACCTAGAGGGCTTAAAAAAAAGATGGATAGAATAAAAGAAGGCTCTACCAGAGAACACTACCAGCTACCCCCTGATGGACTTTATTGCTTCCCTTCGCTGGGTGCAGGTAGGACAAAACCACTTCCCCGGAGGCTCTTTTGTTAGATTTACGCAGGCTATAACAACCGGCCAGTCAGTGATGCGACGCGAAGGGCGAGGAATGGAAGAGATGACATACCCCAATGAAACCACTCATATGGGCAGTCCCCATCGTCACAGGCAACCATGTTCCCCCAAGACACTTGCTGGCAAGTACAGTAAAGCCGTTTATCCTCACCGCCCTCTTCATTTAGTTCGCCGTCTTCGGAAAGCACTTCTCTTTTAGGAGGATTCTTGCGCTTCTTCATGTTCACATTAGGGGTGCTGGACCTCCGGGATTGGCCTGGCGGGTCCGGCCAGATGCCTGGAGCAGAAGGATGCGACGCGAGGTTTGAGGAGATTACTGGAGCTGTATTAGGAGGCGCCGTCAGCCACCGCCGCTTATTTTCGTGGGAGTCGCGAGGGGTGGACACGTTTTGGGGAGCAGGGAAAGCAGCCGGTGTTGCGGCTGGTGTAATATGCGCGGGGACCGCAACTGGGGTGGGATTAGCGGTGGGGTGCTGAGAGGGGTACGGGCAATATGCATTGGAGATGCGCGCATCAAAGGCTGGCGCGGTGCGAATGCGGGGAGGTTCTTGGGATATGGGGATGCGAGGAGAGAATCTGGGGGCATGAGGCCGTCGCGGGTAAGGTCGGTGATATTCGCATCGAGACGTTTCATATGTTTCTCAACCTATTGACAGTTAGTGAAAGGGTTTTGCGGGCAAGTAGAACATTTAGAATACTACCGGGCCATCAGCTTTGTGTGCCAATAGAACCTTCTCGTCTTGAATCCCTTTGATTTTCTCGTATGCTTTCTTGATATGCTCGACATATAAGGCCTCTTTGGGGTGTTATACGTGACTTCCATGCATTTTATATGCCTTTGTAAGCTGCTGTCACGTGCCAAGGCGCTATCATGATGCTCCTTTAAAATACGATCTTTGGCTTGAATTCCCTCATAAATGTGGGCAATCTCGACCGGTAGATTGGCAACTAGTAGGGTTAGTTTTCGTCCGAACTGGAAAAGGGGAGCAAGAAGCGATCGGTACCGTCGTGAATGAACTGTTCCAGCACGGTGGCGGCGTCTTCAGCTATGATTATTGTAGGTTTTCTGGTCGAAGGAAAGGGCGATAAGTTGAGTTGTGTTGGGGTATAAAGGGAAGGTATACCGGTATGGCGGGAGTGAAAAGGCTGTTAGGGGTTTTTGGGAGGCGGGATGTCGTGACGTTGGGGTTAAGGCGAGAGTCAGAGTGAGGCTCAAAACGTGCAAAGCGAGCAGCATCCGTCATGTGACCAGGTAAAAGGGGTGGCAGCTTGTCTCAGGTCGCAACTCCAAATAGTACCCGGTCAACACGCAAAGAGTCCCTACTCCGCCTTTATTAGAACAGCATTTTGTTTCCTCACAATACCGCGGCCCTGTCGCCGAGCGTGATTAATTCCGCCAACCAGTCGGGCCCTGACAAGCTCACTAGCTCCCGGAATGTCAATCGTTCAGACCTACGACTCGTGGGATCGAAATAGAGACACCACCATTTCTCTTGATGTTAAATCGGCAGCGAGCATGCCCGTACTAGAGCTAACTCCAGGACCAAAAACAAAGGCGAGACCGCCCCGGCCATTATATTTGGAGTGAATCTCTAAACTAACATATTTCAGGTCTCCTACCATCACAACGCCAGGGCCCAAAATCACCACTTTGGCGCAGCTCACCCCATGAAACCGTGGAGGCTCGCATTAACGAACCAACTAGTTCTTGGGTACGGGTTGCACAGGCATATGGACACCTACGCCACAAAGCCGGCGAACGAGGACGAGCTCAAGGACCCCCATGAAGCTGATTACCTAGAGTTCTTGAAGCGGTGAGATTCGGCTTGAACTCTCCGGACCAGGTTAACACTCAGTTTGCGTGGACCTAGCCCGAATAGTGTACTGACCTTGCTATCAGGGTGATCCCTCACAATACTCAAGAATTTTCCAACGACCTCTCAAGGTTCAACATCGGCCACGATTGCCCAATCTTCGACGGCATCTGGGATTACTGCAGCCTGTACGCCGGCGCCTCCCTCGATGCTGCCAAAAAGCTAATTAATCACCAGTCCGACGTAGCGATAAACTGGTCCGGAGGTCTTCGCCATGCCAAGAAATTAGAAGCTTCCGGGTTCTGCTACATAAATGACATTGTCCTGGCCATACTCCAACTCTTCCGAACCACCCCCGAGTATTATACATCGACATCGACGTCCACCATGGAGACGGTGTAGAGCAAGCATTCTTCTCTACAGACCGAGTAATGGCACTTTCCCTGCACAAATACGACAAGGACAACTTTTTCCCCGGGACAGGCAATTGGGGCGACATCGGAGGCGGCGCAGGAAAACACTATGCACTGAACGTACCGTTGAACGATGGCATCGACGACGAGTCGTACGTTCGATTATTCAAGCAGATTGCGGAGCCGGTTATAGGAAAGTATCGTCCCACATCGGTAGTCCTCTAATGCGGCGCGGACTCGCTTGGGAGTGATAAACTCGGTTGTTTCAACCTCAATATCAAAGCCCACGGTGCATGCGTAGAATTCGTCAAAGGGTTTGGACTGCCGGTGCTTGTCCTCGGCGGAGTTGGCTACATCAATGTGTCACGGTTATGGACCTAGGAAACAGCGTACAAGTTACAGGCATAAAGAACCCGAACACAGGGATGAGGAATTTGTATGGCAAAATGTCTGTGCGTGTCTGACCGCCCATACAAAATTCGGATGTTCGGGTTCTTTATGCCTGTAACTTGTACGTAAAAGTCCCTAGGCAAATGTGTTCGTGATTTTGCTTAGTCAGATGTCTCACATTTTCACGAACACTTTTGCCTAGGGACCGTACTCGAGTACAGTCGTGTAACAAAGTTTTGGCACCCTAGTTAAATTTTATCGTAAAACTTGCTTCATCTCAACCACCACTGATGGTGCTCAAAGCAGAAATACGATCGCAAGAAACGGAACCTTGTAATTTCAATTCTTCATTAATTCAGGCTGAGGGGGACATACAAAGTGGTATATTTGAGGCATTCTTGTCCCATCACGCAGTCTGAGGGTGCCAAGACTTTTGTTACATTACTGTACATACCACTGGAATTGCCTTGATAGGCTACTCGAGTAGAAGAATTCAAAAAGTCGATTGTACTTGTATTCTCATCGCGTATTCGGAATCCGGTTGCTACAAAAGTGCCGGCCAGTATGTAAGTATTGTGTGAAATATCGAATGTATGATGGGGTTAATATAAAGAGGAGAAAGCAGCCGATGATAACAGGTTAGCCGATCGGACCAGAGGGTAAAACACTCCGGTTTTATGTTTTTAGTGGTGATAATTGTGGTGCAGATGGCCACAATTGTGACGATAATATGAGAGAAGCAAGTTGTGATTTCTAAAAGGTTACTACAGTCACTCGACAGAAGTGTTCGTGATCTGAGACATGTTTAATTGCGGTTGGGCAATTCGATAAGTGGGGTAGTGGGGCTTCCGGTCACTGTTGCAACTTGCCCGCACAACGATCATTTGTCTACGATCAACGAGCACCCGTTCACAATCAACCCTCTACCTTTAACAATTAAAGAACAATGATCAACAAGTGTAGATAATAAAAGAATTGAAAGAAATAAAAATAATTTAATAATAAGAAAGGTTAAAACAAACAGCTAATATTTGGTATACCCTCCCCTTGCTTCCAAAACTGCAGCCACCCTATTAGGCATTGACTTCCAAAGCTTTTCAAAAAACTCCTCAGGAATTGTCTCCCATACCAGACGAAGCACCTGTGCTAGCCTCTTCTGAACAGCCAGTTTTCCTCCTACAGTATCTCCAATTCTTGGGTACTGTTGATGCAACCTCTTCTTAAGCTCTACCCATACATGCTCAATTGGATTCAAATCAGGGGAATAAGGGGGGTGCTCAAATACATGAATATTATTGGCCTCTAGCCAATCCATGACACTATAGGCTTTGTGAACAGGTGCATTGTCTTGCTGAAAAAGAAAATCATGAATACCATAAGCTCACATTTGGTGGATAACAGGAATCAAGTGTCTTCTCAAAAGTCTAGTATACCTGGTTTTGGTAATATTACCATAAGTAATAGGAACCAAAGGTCGTTTTTTCTTACCCCAAAAGCACCCCCAAACCATCAGGGATATTCCCTTATTTTTTTCCTTTGGATGCATACAATCATTCAAGCATTTTTCTCCAGGCCCTCTAAACACCCATTGCTGCCTTGAATCTTTGAATTTTTCCACACTGCACTCATCAATCCAAATGACTCCTTCAAAATCATCACAAGTCCAATCGCTATAAGCAAGTGCCCAATTGAGTCGTTTAGTAACATGCTGAGGCTTGAGCTGGGGTCTGGATTTTGCTATCCCTTTCTTCATATTGGCCTCTCTGAGAACTCTGTTGTAACAGGTTTATTCCTGTCTAACGAAAATACAGTAGGACCGGCAATAGACCTGCTAGCGCTGGTACTAAGGGAGGCTTCAAGGGACCGGAGGTAAGAGATAATAGTTGAAGAACAAATAGAATTCATGGACTCAGGGATTGCCGTTCAACCAAGTGTATTCTTAGACTGAAGGTCTGTCGAAGTCTGCTGTCTCCTGCTAGCCAGGAGACTAGTTTCAATACAAAACCCAAGAGCGATAGCCTTCCTGCAATCACGATCATTACCAGTAGCTGCGCACATACCGGAATCCTGTAATCCTGCAAGACCAAAGAAAGAAACAAACAGTGCTCACCCTTCGACAGTGTTATATGACCATTCCATACCCGGAATCCAAAATATAACTTCCAACAAAGCAAACTAAATATAGCAATACGATAGCATAGCCTATCTGACTCAGAGACAGTGGCGGATCTGAAATCAAATCAAATAAACCAAATATAAATCAACTAAACATAGGAGATCCTGCACGGCCCGCTCCTGTGTACCGTTACTGGAACATGTACACATGTTACATTCCCTTATTCTGAAAAATCAACCATAATTCCAAAGTCCTCGCTGTCCTCATCCCTGTCGTCGGTGTGCTATAGGAGGCTGTCGTCATCTGTGGGGAAATAGTCCTGCTCAGAGCTGCTAGAATCATATTCCTCATCGTCATAGGGTTCCCAGAAGTCGTCTGGGCAATCGTTTGCGGTACATGGTGTGGAGGAAACTTCCATGAGTTCCCAGGAAGCTTTAATGTAGTGGGAGGTGATCTAGGGCATCGGTTCTGCTGGGTGGTTAGCGTCCCAGTATTCCTGTATGAGTTCCAGGGAGTGGTTGAGGTTCTCGATAGGTTTCCAGGAGTGGGTCTGCTCACTCGTAGCCTTTCCATTGGACCAGTAATTCGTGCCTGTTGTTCGGGCGGCGGTAGTCGGGTATCTGCTCTGCTTCCCATTCTTCTGCATTGTTGATTAGGATGGGGGCTGGCTTGTCCATTCTGCGGGACTTGAATCTATCAGGATCATTGTCTCTGTACTCCTTAAGGGAGGAGAGGTGGAAGTAGGGTTTCTGGCGGGCCATTCTGGGCGGGAGGTGTAGTTTGTAGTTATCTGTGTCAGGTAGATGTTCTAGAACCTTGAAGGGTCCGAACCAGCGTGGTTCTAGCTTCTTGGATCGTCCAGGGGAGGAGGTATAAGGGCGGCCTCTAACAAGAACTCTGCTGCCGTTCTTGAAGGGTTCCGTTAGGGGTTTGCGGCGTTTGTCAGCCTGGACAGTCTGGCGGAAGGTAGCATGCTTTCTGGCCATGTCTACTTCCATTCTTGTTGCTTCATGGGCGTTCAAGATATCGTCCACAGCTGGTACCTTGCTGGCGGATCTCTGGACAGGGTTGAATATCTTCCAGGGGCGTCCATAGAGGGCATGGTATGGCGAGATGCCTAGAGATTCATGGGGGGCGCCGTTCATGGCTGCTGCAATAGCGGGGAGGGCGCCGGACCAGTTGTTTTGTCTGGGGTTAACGAAGTTCCTCATTAGCTGTTTGAGGGTACGGATCCTTCGCTCAACCTGGCCATTCGTTTGGTGGTGGTATTGGGTCGCCATCCAGACCTGGATACCAAGGGACTTCATCATTTGTGACCAAAACTTAGAGGTAAAGCGAGAGTCCTGGTCAAGGACAATGCTGAGAGGGAGGCCATGGACGTCAAAGATAGTGCTGTTGAGTTTCTTGAAGATCTTTTCAGAGGTAGCAGCGTCCTTGAGTGGGATGAGATGTGTGTAGGAGGTAAAGCGGTCCATTATGACCATGATAGATGTATAGCCATCGGATTTGTTAAACGGGCCGGCGAAGTCTATGGCTAGGGATTGGTAGGCTTCGTCGGGGTCAGGAAGGGTAAGGGATCGTCCATAGGGTAGGGTGGTGGGCTCGTTGTTAATCTGGCACTTATCGCATGACCGACAGTATA
>Ga0307513_10002082_pt1 | contig 28122 bp, 42 predicted proteins | sample 15_EM_MG_FD_202174 | JGI IMG/M metagenome (GOLD analysis project Ga0307513, IMG submission 202174) | Populus trichocarpa ectomycorrhiza microbial communities from riparian zone in the Pacific Northwest, United States - 15_EM | ecosystem: Host-associated > Plants > Roots > Unclassified | place... | reverse complement strand
TAGAACGTGTGATTTGTGTTTTTGAGATTGGTGTTGATTTGGTGTTGGTGTTTGTGGGTTTTGGCTTGTTCCAGATCTGCTCGCATTTGCCCTTTTCACCCCATAGCAAAGATCACGCTCTTCACCGCTATCCCCGGAATCTAGGTGCATTCCTTATTTCTTATTGTTTTCTTTCATTCTTCAGGCTGTAGGCCCTATTTTATCTTTCTCTCCTTTTATTCTGTAGTCTACAGTATATAGTCAAGATCTTATATTATAGCTACTTATCTGTTTGTCCTGTGGGGACAACCAAAAATCTTATCCTTTATCTTATCTTGCTGATCTGATTTCAACACTGATCAGGACAAGGGGGTTCCGGGATCAGAATACCGGACCGGGGGCCGGTTGGTTGGTTGCCGCTGGAGTCTCGAAAAAAAAAAAAGGACTTCATCAATTTTTGGCCAGATCGAGCTTTGTTGAGCACTAATGTCAATTATATTTTCAGTATATACTACATAGAGCTCAAAAGTACTGAAATACGCAAAAAAAATAGTGAAAATTGCTTGCATGTTCAATACATGCTGCCAATATGACCCCTAATTGGTATCCATTTGATTTGGGTATTTACTCCAGTACCTTACTTACCTTCAAATAATGAGCATCATCTTGTGTCTCACATGTGTGGAACTTGAAGAAATTGGGTTTCCAACGCTTGCCGGTCATTGCGAGGAGGGAAAGGTGATGAAGTGATGTCATAATTACCATATATAGACATGTGCCTGAATCACGTGGGTGGTTGGTTCAGCAAAACTCAGCAAGATAAAAAATTCGACCCCGGGTATTGGATTAAATTTCTGGAACCCCCTTGGATCAGGACCGCAAATTTACCTAACTGATCATAACCGTAACCGTGGTCCAGTTAGCGGTTAGTCATCATCTCAAAATATTCAAGACCGACCAAAAACCGGTTATTGTATCCTAAAATTATACTAAAATATCCCCCTTTTTCCGAGCTTTCTAATGACCCCAAAAATATATTCTTTGGTTCAGAATTGACAAGTTTACGGTTAATTGAAATGTATGTGAATTATATTCCAATCGTCACATGTGTGACATTGAGACAAGCCACGTCAGCCGTCCTTGTTAGTTCTCCACCACCATTGTCTGCATCGTCGAGCCCCTCGCCGGGCCAAGCTGGGGCTGCCTGCACCCAAGGCCCCAAATTTGCCTGCAGCCACCACCTGTGCCTCTCCCCTCCAATGAGGGATGTAGGCCGCCCTTTCGTTATCAACCACCCAATGCAGCTCGCCACGTCACCACTGTGGAGGTTTTGAATGCAGGGCAGATGCTTCGACTGTGGGGCGGACATTTTGACTGTGGGGTGGACGATGATTATGGGCTGGATGTTTCGAATGCAGGCAGACGTTTCAACTATGGGGTGGACGTTTCGACTATGGTGGATGATTTGGCTATGGGGTGGACACTTCAACTGTGGGGCGGACATTTCGACTGACATTGGGATGGACATTTTGACTATGGGGCGGGCGCTTCGACTGTGGGATGGGCACTTCGACTGTGGGACGGATGTTTCGACTGCGGGGTGTATATGGACATTGGGGTGGACGTTTCGACTGTGGGGGTGTGCATATCAGCGGGGCACAGGCATATGTTGGGCATTGCCCTATTCCGTTCTGTGGATGAATCATCACTACAGTACTATGTAGTGTTTGAAGGTCCAGTCCGGTCCAGTCTTTGGGCCTCGAGAGCCTTGGACCGAGACCGAAACTGGTCTTCACAGGTTCAAAGACTGCAAAAGACTGGACTGAACCGACGTAGACTGGTCTTATGCGGTCTTATGCAGTCTTGGGCGGTTACGAGACTGGTCTCAACCAGTTACGGTTGAGACCAGTTGTTAACCAGTCTAGACTGGTCTCAGCTCATAATAAATGTAACTAGCAAGGTAGATACAATATGAATAAGAATGTTAGACTACGAAATCAAATGCATCCAAGTCCATATTCAAGTCCAACTCCTTATCCCAAGCTAAACAGTCGACGTCCTCGGTGAGCAATTCCTCGAAGTCCATAACCTCCTCCACCTGTGAAGCATTCCAAGCGGCCATATCGTAGAGTTCAGGTCCCCATGCCGAGTTCATGATGGCCAGTTCTTCGAACATGATGGGGCCTAAGCGCGACCGGCGGTCCTCTGCAATTTGTTTCGTTCCTGAGAACAGTCGTTCGCATGGAACAGACGATGCTTGCGCAGGGAGAACATCGAGCGCGATACGCCCGAGCGTCGGGTATATCACTGCATGGTTCTACGGAAAATTTAAATCAATCCTTGACGACGACAAAAATAAAATACTTACCTGCCACCATTCAACAAGGTCCGTTTCCTTCATCACACCTCATTCCATGGTGTTGAGATAACGACGAAGTTCAGAGGCCCAGCCTTCCTCTGCATCGTCAGCGAGAAGGGTCTCGCGAAGCTTGTCGAATTCTGACAACACGCAGGGTTCTGCGAATGCTGGGGGATTCTCAGTTTCGTTGACATCAGGTGCAGATGGTCGATTTTTATAGTATTGCGCCATCTTTTTTATATCGAATTAACATGGGTATCGGAGCCAAAAGAAACGCATGAAAAACGGGTGAGCTTACCATCTTCTCGACAATCTTTCTGGCCTCGTCTTGCCAATTCTTTGCGTGGATGTTTCCTGCTGCAATTTCAGCGGCTTGCTCCTCAGGACCACCCCATGAGAGCTTTATGTACGCGAGCTTGTAGTACGGGTGAAGGACTATGAGGATAATAAATTAATATGATGCATCTACTCGAAAGAAAATTCTTACCAAGTCCTAGAACGAAACCGGGCTTCCGATCAAGCCTTGAATAATACTTCCCTATCTTCGCAAGGCCATCGGTGAGAGCATCTTCATACAGGGCATATTTTGGAGCATCCTGTTTCTTCTCCCAAGCGGTCTGGAGTTCTTCAAGAGCAGGAAGAGCACGCCAGAGGGTTGGTTGCTTCTCGGAGGAGAAGTATTCCTGAATTTTATTTGAATCCTATCGGATTATAATCAGCTTCGATTCTTGCATTGAAACCGATGTATGTACCCCAAGTATATCGCGTGCGTCAACGACCCTAATCCAATCTAGATCCGTCATCTTGAATGCAGTCCAGGGTATGTGCTTCACAAGGCGATTATCACAGTGTAACGTCGTAATCGGTCCGTACATCTGGTCTGCAGATGTCACGAACAAACCCATCGGCTTTTATGTAAATCATGTCAGTATATTGGCTAAACGAATAAAAAAAGCACCAGGTAATACTTGACGAAGTTTGCTTGCCTGGTCAAGCATCTTGAATGCCATTCCCCAGCAAACATTGCTGTGTAAAGGAATCTTGAGTGCTTCAGGAAGGCCAGATCGGACTTGGATGCTTCCGAAATATTTGATGCGTTGTCCGGATGCCTGGATCTACACATGCCTGCGTGAGATGTGAATTTCGAAGATCAAGAGATGCTTACATACCTTGATAGCGAGGGTACGAATAGCCACGATTACGTCCAGAGAGCCACCTAAAACACGGTTGTCATCCTGGGTGGGATCATATTCCCAGATAGCTGTCGCATTTTCGACAGCTGCGATCTTCATGATGCGTGCCATAACGTCAACATTCCCAAGGTTGACTACGTGTCCCAAGCAACTGTGGAAGGAGCTTTCAATCCAACAAAAGTTAAGTTGAAAATAAATGAACATACGGTAATTGTTGCTCATCGCTATTCCACTCAAGGCCCCGACGTTTGTGGACATCTTGGATAGTTTTGCAAGTCATGTTATTATTTCCCATGTTATCTAATGTTGCCGCGTAAAGCTTTAGATTGATGACATAGGAATTAATGATGTGCTTCTGAACGCAGGATGAACCGAACGACTTGCCTTCGATCCCGTTTTGCTCATGATCCCAACACGGTCAAGTAAACCCACCGCGTATCTCCCTAGGTTCTCACCACTATGTGCACCCGACAAAGCCTTGAACCCGATCACCCCAGCCCTCAACTTCCACTTCCCCTCCCGTACTTGAATCCAATGCGCTGTCATACCCAAGAATCCCATCTTCGTGGTATCTGCCGACCACCCATCCGCAGTGACTGATACTTTCCCTGGGGCTTCCTACGCGAGTAAGTGTTAAGTACATTTCAATCATTTTGAGGTGGCAAATTACTTACCGTTATTTCGTCCTTCACGTTCGTCATATGTTTCACAAATGCGTTGTGAAGAAATACTTTCACGTCGTAAGTAGTTGGCAGGTCCGATGTGGTCGATTTCGGCCTCATGGCGATAAGGGTGTTTCGAAACGCAGGATTATCGGCGAGTGCCAACGGCTATTGGTGTGTTAAGATTTATTCTGATATTCATGATGTGTACTAACAACTCACTTGATTGTTAGTTGCGATGAGGGTTGCGACTGCCTGGAGGACATTCGCTCTTGTGAACTCGCACGGCCCAGTCACTTTCCTGAAGTCCAACAGCTGCTGCTTCTCCTTTTTGCTCATTCGACCGCGTTCCTCCGCCTCTTTCTCCTCCTCCATGATTCTCCAAATGTCCCGTGGAATCGCCCAATGGTTGATAGGTATGTCTGCTTTTTCACACCTTTCCTTGTAGATGTTGTAATGCTGACGAATATGCAGGCGACATGACAAGTTTGATCCTTTATGAAAAGCTCTGCGCATGCCGTACAGTTTGATGAAGTGCTCGTCGATCCTGGGCCCACACTAATAAGCAACGTTCTCTTTATTCCTTGCGTCATTACTCACTTGCATAGCTTGCACCATCTCCCTTTTTCTGTGTCATACTTGCCATCTTTTATTTTAAACTTCACAGTGACCTTGTCCGACATTATTGTGAGGAGATCAAGTGTCGAATCTTTCTTGACAGGTTTTTCTTCAAGATCAGCACCACATTGATGGTCATTGAGGCCATCGTCCTAGATATCGGTGAGCATCCCTCTCAAATAAGTAGCCTTTGCTAACCTCTTGTTCGGTCTCTTCACTACCGTGCGTCTCATCCATGCTTTCAACTTCCTCCTCGGGTGGGTTAGCCCCATCTTCGACAAACTCTACCTCACTCTGGGATTCCTCGCTTCGGTGGTGTGTGGTGTTTCGTTTCTTCTTCACTCTCGGCTCAGCCTCGTCTTCAGCTTCCTCGCTCTCCGATTCGCTGGCAACTCGTTTACGGCTTGGTTTAGTCGTGTTGGCCTGCTTTGCTTGTGGCTTAGCCTTAGCCTTACCCTTAGGTTCGTGGACCCTTGGTGGGACCCCTTTGGCAATCGTTCGAGTAGTGATGGGCATAGTGTAGTAGTGTATGTTAGTATTTGTGACTCGGATATAACATGGAGTGTGTTTGTTATTGTATTTTTTCTTCTTCTGTGTTGAAAAATCTACTTATGTTTGTGAATGTGTGTTCTAGTGCAAGGGTTGAAAGGCTGAAAAAACTGGTTCAGACCGCTAAGACTGGTCTTTGCCCGGTCTTGAATTTTTGAGATTGGTGATAGACCGAAGACCGGACCGCGGTTACGGTCTTAATCGGTCTTGAGAATTTCCGGTCCTGATCGGTCTTGGTCCGGTCCGGTCTCGGTCTTTTTCCAGTCTTGAGACTGGACCTTCAAACACTAGTACTATGTAACTTTTTAATTAAATTAATAGATGCGTTTGAATATTTTAGAATGAATCTGTACACGGATAACCGGTTATAACCAGTTAGTAACTGGTTATAACCGCTGCTAACCGTGACCGGTTATAACCGGTTATGTAACCGAAAATAACCGCTGCTAACCGACCATGACCGGTTAGTACCGGTTCGGTCCGGTTATTTTGGGTTTCCGAGGACACGCTAACCGGTCTCGGTCTCGGTTAGCGCCCATGGGGACCCAATAACCGGACCGGACCGGACTTTTAAACACTATGTATGCCCCGATCAAGCACCCATGAAAGTTTCGATTGCTAACACCAATGGACAAGTAGAAATATTTTCTTTTTTTTTTTGTCACTGATGACCTACAGAAAAGGGGGTTGCTCGAATTTCCAAGAATACGAAGTGTCGTCCCAGGCTTTCAACTCTAGAAAACAGGTAATTTAGGGGGGTTGGGATTCTTCGGAGTTGTCGGTCGCAAGGACGTTCTTATCTTACATTCCACCCTTGTGTCCTTTTCTACGTGTTATGTATCTAAGTTCCCATAGCCGAACAGTGCTTTGCGTTGAAGTTCTATATGGGCATAGACCGCAACTAGGAACGTGTGAATTAAATCTCAAACTATTCTCAGCCTTGCCACCGCCCAACAGCACAGCACCGTGGTCCGTGAGGTGCATTTTGACTCATCTTTTCGCGCTAACGTCCAGCTAGTTCCAGCAGCACTAGCAAGGTGGGATGTCTATGTACTTACAGGGAGCAAATATCCATGGTGGAGAATTTAGGGCCATCACTAATCAGACAATTCAGAACGGTGAGTTTGCATTTCGTTCCATTCGGAACCCACAAAAGTTGAAATCCCCAGGTTTTAATCGGGCAGGTATCCAGGCTTTGAGCCAAGCAATCTCCCATGGAGCTATGCGCGATTCCGCCGACCGAGATCCCCCTCCTCGATGCCACCCAGGCACACGCGAGAAGGCTACTGAGGACATCGTACGCTGGATCGAAGAACCAAACCCATCCTCCACTGTTCTCTGGGTTAGCGGACGTGCGGGGGTCGGGAAATCGGCCCTCATGCAGAAGATCGCGGAACTCGGCTTCGTATATTTTGGAGGATGTTTTTTCTTTAGGCGAGGCACACCCGGATGCAACGTGAAAGACCATTTATTTTCCACTCTTGCCTACCAACTTGCAACGAACGTGGATGGTATGCTCGAGCCTGTCGATCGGGCCGTTATGCAGGACTTTTCCCTCCCCAGGATGTCTGCTGCTGTCCAGTTGAAACGACTCATCATCAATCCAATCCGACTCGTCCCAATCCCTGCTCGTCCTACCATCATCATCATCGACGGGCTTGACGAATGCGAAGATTTCGATTCGCAGCGCGATATTCTCACATTGATTGGGCAAGTCACTTTGGATCCCGATGTCGCCATTCGGTTCATCATCGCCAGTCGCCCAGAACACCAAATTTGTGATATGTTCAACAAGGAACCATTGTTTTCGAAGACTCGCCGCCTCGTTCTCGACGAGGGATATGACACTGCAGCTGATATCGAACGGTACTTGCGCGACAAATTTGAAGAAATCTACTGGCGCAATAAAGATATCATGCCAGATGTTAAGAGTCCTTGGCCGTTGGCAGACGATTTACAAATGCTTGTATGGCGAGCTTCTGGGCAATTCATTTATGCAGCCACGGTCATCAAATTTGTCGGTTCCAATATGGACTTGCGTACACCGGAGGAGAAGCTCAACATTATACTGAAACCCAGTCCCATCCAAGCCTCGGCATTCTTGGAACTTGATTGTCTGTACACCCAAATCCTTTCACAATATCCAGATTCCGAGGTATTAGTCCACGCCCTAGGGGTGATCCTTGGACTTGAACTGCCGTACCCTACAAAGGTGAACTCCCCAGCTGCAATAGCTGCGATAACTGGATTCGGAGAGGCAAAGGTACATGTGGTGCTTCGTGCGCTCCAGTCCGTCACAGAAATTCGGAATGACCCCGTTTTCGATTACACTGACAACAATGAACCTAATGGCACTAATATCCAATCGGTGAAACTTTGCCATCGATCATTCCATGACTTCCTTACCGATAGGGCACGGTCAGGACCATACTTTATTGACACAGTGCTTTTTGCCGGTCGAATTCTCTGTCGTATCTTGGAACTGGCTACGATATCCATCAAAGAGCTGACAGCATGCGGAAGGTGACATCACTCGATTCGAGGTCTTAGAAAGCTGAATGAACATAGAAACTCTAGTTTACATCCACCAATCAACCCATACATCTGGTACCAGTTCCAGTTGGTCTTTACCAGAGGCTTCGCACGAGCGCAGAAACCCTCAAGCGAAATGGGGCTATATTTGGCACTGAATAATTTGCGGGCCGTCCTCTTCAATGACCAGCCACTCTTCTCTGGTCAGCTCTCCGAGTCCTTCTGTGCCGCTCTGATACCCCCCTTGGATTGTGCTTGCTCTGGCCTAGATGTGCGTGAAAGTTACTACCCTCCGAGTCTGTTGTGGGGCATTGTTAATGACGTCTACATAGTTTATTCGAGGGTACAATCTTTTCAACCTGCCCAGGAAAGGTGATCCACTCCATCTCTACCAAATTCTCACTGAAGTGCAGAATCTCCTTGATGAATGTTTCCGGCAGACTACTGCTGGTCCAAGCTCAATACCAATACGCCTTGCATTTGGGATAGAAGGATACGTGTCCAGAACCCTCAGGGAGATAGGAAACATTTGTAATACCCCGGATCAACAGCGCTTGAAGAGGCTTGTGGATGAACACTCATATTTGATTCGTATCCCTCTAAAGGTGGAAGACAAATATGTCTTGGGGTACCATGTTCCAATTTGGATCCGGGACTTCTTCCTTGATCCTAATCGCTCCCGATACCTCTATTCGACCTCTTTGGTCATCGACGAGTGTCGAAAGGCCATTAAAAGCCTTATCCTTGACACAAATCCTGATTTTCACCATCACGATGACCTCGTACACTTCTTTATGCCGATGCCGACACTGTCTGGTGAAATCCCCATTGCGAATGCCACCCGTTTGCTGGAAAGTGCCGGAAATGGGTCTGACAGACATGAGCTGCTGCTTTTTCTTAAATACTTGTCTGAAATTCATTGGTTTGATATCTACAACAGAGGTCAGGCTCAAAGACATCTGACCAACAGAATTGTGCACTGGGTGTGCACTGCTCTCGTAGGTTGATTTGTGCTGCTCTGAGTTGACAACCCATTAACTACAATTCAATCTAGGAATCATCATCACTGGAGCTTGGTGATATTCGAGATGCAATGTGCAAGGTTTTTACTAAGATCCTTCCTTGCGGGATCCTTCCAGCACTTAGCCAACATATTTCATGGGCCAGTGAACTGGGCATTTTTGAAAATCAACACTGTCTCGGGTGCCTACCACGAGATATTCCTGAAAAGCTGTTGGACTTCTACGATTTTTCTGTGCTATCTCAGATCCTCCCAATGTTAACAGCTCGAAGCTTCTTTCAAACTCTCTCCACTAGAATGGTTGAGTCTATGCTGCTTGGGATGGCGGGCGATTTATTTATGCGGTATGTATATATTTGTGTTGCCAACTGCTGGAAATGATTAATCATACACTCCCAGTCCGAATTTCCTTCACACTTGTGGGTAAGTCATGTCGCAGGTTGATTTCTGCTGTTATTAATGGACCAACACTGCAGATATGGCTTGATCCACAATGAAGATTCCAAAGTAGATCCATTTGAGATATTTGGTATTCAATCATACCGGAATCGTCACCACTGGAGTTTTGCATTCACCCATGCATCAACATCTAGCAAATGTATTTTGTTTTCAATACGGTGTCTCCTCCAACCCAACTACTTCGTTCAATCACCCTGGAAGGCAAGGTGTGTTGTCAGCGAGATGATAGACTGGTTAAAAGTGCGTGATCCTTCTTTGATCAAAGGAATATTCCGGAATCCTGACAATTGGGAAGAATCAAACAGTGGATCCCCAACCGCAGGATCAGCTGATCGCGTGGATGGAAGATGCAAACAAGAAAATTGAAGAGAGGATAGTGACTCGGAAGCAGAGGGATATCGATGGAGAGCTGCGACGATCTGCAGAGTGGGCAATCGTGATCGAAAGGTCCCAAACTATGTGATTTGAGGATCATCGCAGGGGGTGGTACATAATCACGAAATACAGAGATTTTATTCACATGAGGTCGACTGCTCTGAGTCGCAGAGATACTTTATATTCGTGTGTCAACAAGTTGAATTAATGTGTCGATAGGTGTCGATGTCGCTCTACGCCGGCTCCATTCCTTACTCAGAGTTTGTCGCGGCCGTGTGGCATTAAAGTTTCTAAATTCATCCTCTTTGATATGTAAAGTTTTGTACAAAAAAATGTGGGTATCATAACAAGTGAATTATATGAAAATGAAAGCTTTTTACCCACCGAGACCTTTGACTAATAAAGCCTGAAACGGTAGGACCGAGGAAGTCCTGGTTCGAGTGATCGGGATGGTTTAGATTTCCATACAGACGTGTGGCCACCAGCACATAGCTGCACCGGTGTTGCTGCTAACTCTACCACAGCACCGGCGTCTAGACAGCCTGCTGATGCATCGCGATCGAGGTGTGTATTCATGCCTGTAAGTTGACAAGAAAAAAAGATCAATGGGCGTATGTAAAAGGCGATAATAAAAAAACATACGCCATATCCAACACGCGAACGCCACATTGCCTTTCTTCTCCGCCTATGCACAATCGACAGAAAGATTCGGTGTCGACGACAGAACCAGCGCTGATGACTTTCCAGGCTCCTGTAGGCGTCCTACCGCGAACAGGGCTCACTGCTGTCGGTTGGGAAATTGGAATATGTCAAAAAGCATCGTTGACGCCGTCACGCTAAGGAATACGAGCGACGACCTGCTCCTCCACCAACACCAGGCACATAAATCGCTGAACATCATTGTTCGTGGGCTAATGTACGGGGTGAGCCCATTGCGGATGCAGGTGCTATCATTGAGGGCATCATCAATATCGAATGGAATATGGAACATGTGTGAAATTGGCTGGGATGGCTGAGAAAGTCAGGCTGTGTTGTGATGCCCTTTTCGTTTCTTTAGTCCTCCTGACGTTCGCGGTGTCGTTCCCTGTCTTCCTGTACCCTCCATAACTGCAAACAGGCGCTCGACTATGGGGAAGCCCTTGACCTCTTTCTTTTCAGTCGTTCCTTGAGCTCTTGGATCTCCCCAACCTCCTCGATTTGTCGGACCCGATCCTCCTCTCGTATCTTAATTTCTTCCGTCTCTCGCCTGTCCCTCTGGCGTTCCGCTTCTGCTCTGCTTCGGTCTTCCTCAACCCAGATCGCCGGACGAGAGAACTAGACCCGCCAGCCACGTAGCTAGGGAGGTTAGGGCGGGTGTACCACCACCACCACGCTGGAGCTGGTACTGACGCGGTAACAATGTGCTAATCCCGCTGACCAATGCCCCAAACAGGGAATTACCACTAGCCTCGACAGAGATGGAGTCAAACTCGTACATGGGTGGGGGTAGGTGAGGCACGGGTCTGCGGTATCGATGTTGGATAGCAAGCGCTGATGTTTTAAGAGTTTTGGGGGTGACCAAAATAAATGCGGTGGTTGTCACAGTTGGAGAAAGGACGGATGAAAAAAAGTATTCGGTTTTGTGAAAGAGGGTGGAGGCCAGCCTGTGTGTGTGTCAGGGTGAGGATTGCGACGAGTGCGATGTGGTACTGGGAGTAAGTATGTAAATGTCTGGGGCATGGCTTGCCCACTTAAAGGTCGCTTTGCAGTTTCGGTATGGAGACCTTTCGATGGGACTAGGTGCCAGGATCAACTATAGAGCGGAAAAATAAGGAAAGGGTACCTCAACGAAGATGGGTTTACGCACTTGGGAGTGTGATATTGGCATAGGTAGCAGCGACCAGGCCGAAAAAATTCGTCTTCTGTTTTCCCGTGTACAAACACGCCTCATAATACAGCGTGGCCGGTTAGACAGAGCGTACGCTACAAAACCAACAAAATTATCAGCACATTTTTTCGGTAGAAACATCAGGAACAGGAGTAGACGTACCAAGCGAAGTACCCAACAAACCTCGCGAACTTGTCCAGATCCCCAGCCCCAACCGAGGCGATAACAGTGCCGATGAGTACCACCCAGAAGCTGAAGACGTTCTTCGGACAGTTGACATGAAAATGAGTTTTGTCGCTCCGTGTGCGAGGATCTTGATGACCCGGAAGAGTTGTTGTGGCACCGAGTGGAAGTTGGCGAGGGCATGGAGACTGGTAAACAAACAGAGTTAGTGAACAAGGATGAGCCAACGTTAATGAGGGCGATATTCAGATCCGAGGATGAGGTCTCTAGGGATGTTTCGGATGTCTATATGGACACAGGGAGGACATGCCGTGAACTCCGCTACGAGACCCAATCTCTAAATGTCCCCGAGATGTGCCAACATGCGTATTCATGCAACTAAGTTGATAAACAAACGAAGTCAATGAGCATCAGTCAAAAGGGATGAAAAAAAAAAACACATACGACATGTCCAATACTCGACCTCCATCGCTCCGCACCACTGTTCTTCTCCGCCTGCACATAGTTGAAAGGAGGACTTGTCATCCACAACGGAATTGGCGCTGCTGACCCTCCCTCTATAAACGTCCCACCGCGGGTGGCTGCCCATGTCTCTGTCAAACATTGGCGAATTGGTCATTGGAGCATGTCAAAAGCCATTGTCGACACTAGGGAACACGAGTCCGCTATAGAGTTACGACGACAGTGCGGGCGATGCCCGATCTGTGCCCTCTTCACCCCGCGTGAGTCGCCAAACATAATTGTTCGTGGGGGTCTGAGTTCGTTGGGAATGTAGGCGCTATCGTCGGCATTTGCATCGATATTGATGGAGCACGGGCATACAGTACTTATGGAAAGTTGGAACAGGCACGGGCATTCTCAGAGGTGGAGGCATGAGTGTGGCGATTGGCCGGAACGGCTGAGGCCTAGGAGGGTTGGGTGCCAATGCACCATGATTGTCGCGGGTAGTAAGTGTTACGCAGGTTGAAAAATATGTGACGGATGACTTTGGGAGACTAGCGGGTAGTCAAGCGGCTCGCCCGCCAACGGCGCCTGCGATGGTCGGTGTTGGCTTCTTTTTCTTTGTCTTCTTCGCGTTCGCGTTCTCGTTCCGGGTTCCCTGTCCTCCTCTACCCTCCGGAACCGCAAACGCTTTTCGCTCGGCTTTGGCAGTTCTCGACCTCTCTTTTCCCGCCCGAGTCGTTCTTTGAGCTCTCGGACTCACTCATTCTCTTGCGTTCCTCTTCTGCTCTGGTTCTTCCTCAGCCCTTTCCTTTAGTGTTTCAAGTATCAAACCGCATTGGTTCTTCGGCCTCTTTCGCCCTAAATCCCTCTCCGATTCGTGCATCTTGACCCTCCCGATCGTTAATCACTTGCACCTCCAATGGCCGTGACATGTACACCAGGTTGAAGTAAGGGATCGCTCTTCCTCCGCGATTCCCACTTGCAAGCGTGCGAGAGTCTGTCGGCCGCCATTTGGGTTACCCCAAACCGCATGGTGCACATATACGCAGGGTTTCTACACCATCTTCTGAACCGCTGGAAATATGGTACTGCTAGGCACACCCACCACACCCTTCCTATTTGAACTGTATATCGAACCCAGCCACTTCATCAGCCCCATCGTTCGACACAGAGTCATCATTGGGCTCGATGACCCAACAACGGTGCATATCACTCTCTTCCCACTACTACTATTGATAAGAAGTAAATCGACGACCCAGATCATCGGACGAGGGAACGAAACCTACTAGCCGCGAAGCTAGGGCGACCTCAAGGGTATCATTCCCCTGCACCACTGCCACCTCCCTAACTAGCACTGGCGGAGACGAAGTCGAACTCGTACATGGGCCGAGGAAGGTGAGGCACGAGTCTGTGGTTGCGATGCTGTATAGCAAGAGCTGACGTTCTATGAGTTCGGAGGATGAGAAAAAGATTCGGATTTGTGGAGGCCGGATTCATCCTTGAATTCGGAAATAGGTCCATGCCTCCTGTTCGCTTGAGGTAGCCACGCGCATGAGGGGACATCGACTTTGAATCGGGGAAATTAGGCGGTTCGTGCTGTTGGTCAGAGAATTATTCACATGTTCGACATGTATTTCTCCATTGTACGATACAGTGCAGCTTGAGCATCCCGAGAAAGGGAGTCTGCTTCATAATAATGACGACTGTGTTGGAAATTCGCGTCAAAGGAGAGGCAGGCGGATGTGTGAATATACGCACCCTTGAAACGTTATTTCGCACTGAGATCCACCTGTTGTGTTTGAGCAATCTCCTTGAGTAATTGCTTTGAACGATATTAATCTCTGATTTCCAGTTTGAAGACAGAAAAACTCTGGTCGATATTGATAAAGTGAAGTAGAACATTTTACATACCTTCTCCAATCCAGGCCAAGATGATTGTGGTAACGCGAAACTGATCCTTGTCTTCTGGCCAGCGGGGTCAGTAGAATAACGCAATCGCCAGAGGCTGCATAGTTTCTTGAATGAGTTCACGCATGAGACACTTGGCTACAGGACAGACCAGGGATTTTGGTCGATCTGAGAGACCTTGATGCCTTTGAAGTGAATGATATGGCTTACATACAAGCTAAATAGCCCACAACTATAGGTATTGTAGCTCAACCTGATATGATCAATCATCATGGTTGAGAATAAGTACATAAGACATTTTGGCGACTTTACGGACCTGTACATCCAAATGAAGACGATAGAAAGCGCCCTAGGACTGTAGTCCTTTGCAGCCTATCCGAGTTCCTTAGGAACATAAGGAACAGATAAAAATGGCTCGGAGTTGGGCAACGCGGGCAGGAACTAAGGCGTGGTAGTATAAATGATCAGCAAATAAACGGTTATGTAACCCGGACAGTTATGATGTATTCCATCCATGTAGCTCCAGTGCTGAACAGGCAAAACTGAGTTGGGCCGTCGGAATATGGGGGAAGATTGAAGAGAGTGGTGCATGGCATGAACGACTCCGACTCGCTGACTCAGCACTTACCAGCACTTGCCGTTCTGTCTCCAACCATGTCCAACAATGTGGCTTTCGCAGCGTTCCCGACGCTCACAATTTCTGTGCCAGAAAACGGAAACTCAGGGCCTTTTCCCCCTTATTCACAAGCGATATCCAACTTTTTCTCTTTCTCTCGCGTCACTAGTCGGACAGTCCCCTCAGCACATTCCGGTCATATTCCACCCGCGCAATCGCTCAGGTTTCTGAGCCAAATTCTGGGCAGTCGAGTGGTGGCTTTATGACATTGAGGCTTTTGCCTCGTCTTTTTGGTGGAAAGGAAGGGTTTGAGAGTCAGTTAAGGGCGGCCAGCGGACGGATGAGTAGCAACAATTACTCATTTCGTGTTCTCACTGGCTGGAGACCGAGTGCTATCAAAGAAGCTAAGAAGTACGTTCGTCCACCTTTTTGGTTTAAATTATTCCTCATGTTGGTGGATTACATCGAGTCTGAACCACAGCCCAACGAACCAAGCTGGAGAATCTAGAACGCAAACTCGTGATAGGCTCCTCCTCGTCCTCGAGCAAACCTAGCCACCATGATGCTCCGCCTCACGTCCTCACAGGAAATAAACGCCGTTTTGATGACACGGAGTACCTAGAAGACATGGGAGCTCAAGGACAATGTTAAGAGCGCTGTTTCTACCGCCCTTTAACGAAAAAGGTCAAATGAGAAGGAAAAGATGAGGATTCGAGACCGCAGCGCTGCTCCTCCCGTTATTCACTCAGGTTGTCGCGATGGATTCTATCGGTGCTTGGGTTAATAGTAAGCTCTGTTTGAGTATTCGTGTGTCTTGATTCCTAACATAAAAGAAAGATATGACTCGAATAGCTTATCTGCCATCGATAGCTTACAGAACGAGGTGTTTGTCGGATTCCAAGAACGTGGAGTGAGTTTCCATCCAGGCCTTTTCCTGGTCATCTGTTTTTTTTCAAAAGACAAACGGCTAATTTAGGGGTTTTGGGGTTCTTCGGAATATCTGAGCGTCCTTATCTTTGACATCGAATGTTCCATTTGTGTCTCATTTTCTACGTGTTATCTAACTTGCAGTCGTACTTCTCGTATCCGAACACCGGTTTGCGTTTAACTCCTATGTGATGCCGTCCAAGAACGTGTGAACATCAACCATTCATGGCACCAATGCATAGGTCTACAGCACAGCATTCTGTTTCATAGCCATAAGAACTGACAAGCTGAGCGCTGAGTGGGCGCTCTTCTTGCTATCTCTCTACATCCCCTCCCAGCAACTTTTCTTCGAGCAGCCCCTTCATTGTTCAAAAGATCGAGAAATTCAATCCGACATCTCCAACGTGGTTTGTGGTGTCCTTTCTTGATTCACGATTTAATATTTACATGCACAAGGTTCCAGCGAGATGTCTTTGCAATTCCAGTCCTTCGATCAGGCGCAAATTTATGGTGGAGACTTCAGGACCATTTCCGGGGATTTTCATGAACATCAAGTCTTAGTTCAGAACAGTGAGTCTACGTTTTGGTTCCATTCTGAACCCACCGACGGAAACCCGCAGGTTATCATCGAGTAGGTATCCAGGCTTTGAGCCAAGCAATCTCGTATGGGGCCATGCACGATTCTGCAGAACGTGATCCACCCCCTCGATGTCATCCAGGCACACGCGAGAAGGTTACTGAGGACATCGTATGCTGGATAGAAGAACCAACCACATCCTCCACTGTTCTCTGGGTTAGCGGCCGTGCGGGGGTCGGAAAGTCGGCGCTCTTGCAGAGAATCGCAGAACTCGACGGAATCTATTTTGGAGGGTGCTTTTTCTTTAGGCGGGGGACACCCGGATGCAACGTGAAAGATCATTTATTTTCCACTCTTGCCTACCAACTCGCAACGAACGTACATGGGATGCTCGAGCATGTTGATCGGGCCATGATGCAGGACTTTTCCCTGCCCAAGAGGTCCACTGCTGTCCAATTGAAACGGCTCATCGTCGAACCAATTCGACTCCTCCCAATCCCCGTGCGCCCTACTATCATCATAATCGACGGACTCGACGAGTGCGAAGACTTCAATTCGCAGCGTGATATCCTCACATTGATTGGTCAGGTCACAATGGATCCCAATGTCGCTATTCGGTTCATCATCGCAAGTCGCCCAGAACATCAAATCTGTGATACATTCAACAAGGGACCATTGTCTTCGAAGACTCGCCACCTCATCCTCGACGAGGAGTATGATACCGCGGCTGATATCGAACGGTACTTGCGCGAAAAATTTGAGGAAATCTACTTGCGCAACCGAGATATTATGCCAGACATCGAAAATCCTTGGCCAACGAAAGACGATTTATGGGTGCTTGTAGGGCGAGGTTCTGGGCAATTCATTTATGCCGCCACGGTCATCAAATTTGTCGATTCTGATACAGACTTCCGTACACCAGAAGAGAAGCTTAACATTATACTGAAACCCAGCCCTATGCAAGCCTCAGCATTCCCGGAACTTGATCGTCTGTATACCCAAATCCTTTCCGTCTATCCAGATTCCGAGGTTTTAGTCCACACTCTAGGGGTGATTCATGTGCTTGAAGCTTGCGATGTGAACTCCCCAGCCATGATAGCCACGATAACTGGATTCGGGGAGACAAAGGTACACTTGGTGCTTCGCGCACTCCGATCCGTCATGGAAATCCAGACTGAACCTGTTTTCGATGACGCTAACGATAATGAACCCAATGGCACCAACATTCAACTGGTTAAACTTTCTCATCGATCGTTCCATGACTTCCTTACCGATAAGGCACGGTCGGGGCCATACTTCATTGATGAAGAGCGTTTTGGTAGTAAAGTTCTCTGTCGTATCTTTGAACTTGCTATGATATCCATCAAAAAGCTGAAGGGATGTGGAAGGTGACTTCACTTGATTTGTTGCTGCCTTAGAAAGCTGAATGAAAATAGAAATTCTAGTGAACTTCCACCAATACCCCCAGACATCTGGTACTGGTGTGAGTGGGTCTTTAACGGTGCCTACAGGTGGAAATGGTGGGCCGCAGACAAGATGGAGCTATGTTTGGCATTGAATAGCCTGCGAGCCGTCCTCTTCAACGACCAGCCACTCCTCTCTGGGCGGCTTTCCAAGCCCTTCTGTACCGCTCTCATGCCCCCCTTGTATTGTGTTTGCTTTGGCCTACATGTATGTGAAAGTTACTTACCCTCTGTTGTGGGGCATTGTTAATAATGTCTATATAGGTTATTCGGGAGAACAATCTTTTCGACCTGCCCAGGAAAGGTGATCCGCTCCACCTTGACCAATTTTTCACCGAAGCACGTAATATCCTCGATGAATGTTTCCGGCAGATTATTGCTGGTCCAAGCTCAATACTGGTACACCTTGCGATTGGGTCCTTTGGGTGGATGAACACAAGCTACGGTCCCAGTTCCCTCACGGAGCTAGGAAGTATCTGCAATACCCCAGATCGACAGCACTTGAGGAGGTTTGTAGATGAACACTCGTATTTTTATCGCATCCAGAATCGAAGGGCCAATGGCAAATATGTCTTGAACTACTATGTTCCAGTTTGGATGGGTGACTTCTTCTTGGATCCTAATCGCTCCCGATACCTCTATTCAACCTCTTTGGTCATCGACGCCTGTCAAAAGGCCATTAAAAGCCTTATCCTTGACCCAATTCATTTTCACGCCAGGGGCCCCGTAGACTTCTTTACACCAATGCAGTCGAATCGGCCAAGACTAGTTCCCATTGACAACATTGCTCCTGCCACCCATTTGCTGGAAAGTGCTGGAAATGGGTCTGACAGAAATGAGCTGCTGCTTTTCCTCGAATACTTGTCTAAAATTCCTTGGCTTGACGTCTACAACGGAAACCAGAAGCAAAGACGTTTCACCAATAGAATTGTGCACTGGGTGTGTACTACTCTTGTAGGTTAATTCCTGCCACCCCGATTTGACTACCCATTAACTGCAATTCAATCCAGGCCTCATCATCACTGGAGCCTGGCAATATTCGAGACGCAATGTGCAAGGTTTTTACTGAAATCCTTCCCTGCGGAGTCCTTCCAGCGCTTAGCCAACATATTTCGCGGGCCAGCGAACTGGGCATTTTTGAAAATCAAATTTGTCTCGGGTGCTTCTTCGAGTCATTAGATCCTGGAACTGAGTGGTTTGGAAATTTTGAGTCGCTATTTCAGATCCTCCCAATGCTAACAGGTCAAAATTTCTTTCAAACTCTCACCACCAGAATGGTTGAGTCTGCGCTGCTTAGGGTGGCACGGAATTTATCCAGGAGGTATGTATGTATTTGTATTTGATTTCTGGAAGTAATTAAGCGAACACTCCCAGTCAAAATTTCCCTCATACTTGCGGGTAAGTCATACCCAACGTTGGGTTCTGATACCACTAATGGAGCAACACTGCAGAGACAGCTCCACCCATAATGAAGGAAATTCCGAAGTAGAATCATTTGAAATACTCGAATTCGATGAACACGAATACGATCAACTCGGTTGGTATGACCTGCATGCCCAGGATCATTGCCATTGGAGTTTTGCATTCACCCATGCATCAACATCCAGCAAATGTATTTTGTTTGCAATACGGTGTCTCTTCCAACTCAACAACTTTATTAAAGAGCCCGAGGAGGCAGAATGTATTGTCAGCGAGATGATAGACTGGTTGAAAGTACGTGATCCTGCTTTAATCAAAGAAATATTCTGGAATCCTGACAATTGGGAAGAACCAAACAGCAGATCCTCAACCACAGGATCAGCTGATTGCATGGATGGAGGATGCACACAATAAAATCGAAGAGGTGAAAGCGACGAAGGATCAGTGGTATATTGATGAAAATCTGCGACGATCTGCAGAGTGGGCAGAGGTGATCCAAAGGTCGCAGACTGCATGATTTGCGTTATCGTAGGGCGGCGGTTGTAGAAATACTTGCCAGGTATATTTACTTTATATGGATACCCCGTGTACCTCTGAGTCATATAATAAATAGGTGTCTATATGTCGCTCTACACATGCCAGCGTATTTCGTCCTTTACTCAGAGTTAACTTTTGCGCATTGGTTTCTAAATGTATCATTTGATATGTAAAGAAAGAGGGTATCACAACCAGTGAATAAGTGAAAACAAAAGATACAGCTGCAGGGAAACGGGATGATGTATGTGATCGGTATTGTCAAATATGAGCGATGAACAGAGTGGATAAAAAGAAAGAAATAATCAGCAGACTGGGAAAGCGGATAAAGCACTGAAACAAGTCTATCCATCCAAAGAAAAACCAATCAAAGCCAAAAAAAAAACGTACAAGTGGAAAACGAAACAGAAACCCAATCTCACCACCCATCCACACACATGCAGCGCTTCTTCTTCTTCTTCGTCGGCGCACTACTACCACCAGGCACATCTACCACACCTCTCCCAACAGCCGCATTCAACCGTGTATTCCGTCATGGGATCGAACTTATCCACTCCATTGACCTCGTCATCCCCATAAGTTGGCACCGTCGGCACAGGCATCACCATTGGGCTCGGGGGCGCACCGAAGCCGCTGGTGGGTAGAGGCGCAGGAACAGGAAGAGGGGTACCACCACCACCGCTGAGAGGCCGTAGATCGGCACTCCAGATCGACCGACGGGGGAACTTGTGCCACTTCCTGCAAAGCCAGGGAGGTTGCGAGCTGCCATGGCGGGTGTCATACCCCCTGCACTGTTACTGACGCCGGGTTGTACGAATGGCTGATTCGCACCGCCCCACCCGCGAGGCGAGGATAAGCCGCCGCCGCCTGCTCTGTATCCTCTTTGCAATATGTGAGTCGCCGAACATGGCCGTTCGTGGGTTAGTATACGGGCCTGAGCTCGAGGAGAACGCAGGTGTTGTCCTCGGCGGCATCGTTGATACTGATGGGACAACGGGCGTCGGGAGCAGGCATGGGAATTCCTGGAATGGCTGAGGCGAGAAAGGCGAGCCATCGACGTTGGGTTTAGGCGTCGACGCGTTTTCGCGCGTGGTTTCGACAGCTGCTGCTGCTGCAATGGTCGCGGTGGCTTCTCTTTCTGTCTCTTTCGTTCCGCCTGCGCTCCTCGCGTTCGCGTGCTCTTTCACGTTCACGTTCTGTCTTTTTCGACCCTCCGTAATAGATCTCGCTCCCGCTCAAGTTCGGCTTGGGCGTGATTCTCGACCTCTTCCTTTTCCCGCTCGAGTCGTCCTTCGAGCTCTGTGATCTCCCTCTCTTTAACAACCTCTGACCACCGCTTTTCGTCCTCGACATGTCAGACCCGATCCTCCTCTCGCCTCTTAATCTCTTCCTTCTCTCGCTTGACCCTCTCGTGTTCCTCCTCTGCTCTGATTCGATCTTCCTCAGCCCTTTTCTTCAAGGTCTCAAGTGCCAAACCACCTTCCTTGTTCTTCTGCCACTCTCAATCCAAATCCTTTTCCACTTCATGCAACTTCAACGTCTCCCGCTCCAACAGCGCACAGGCGGTCTCAGCCTCCGGCCGTGATGTATCTGGAGGTGGCGGTGGGGGTCGCTCTTCCTCGGCGACCCCGCCTCCATCAGTTCAGGGTTGGTGGGACCCTCGGTGGCGAATGCCATCCGACTTTGTTTGAGACCCATTTCGAAGCCTTGGCTGCGACCTTCTTCACGTGCTTGGAAAACGACTTTTTGTTCTTTCATTTGTCGGGCGGAGGTTCGTGCACGGACGAGAGCGCAGTCCACGTCATTTCGCTTGGCTTCAACAGTGCAAACGCTGTCGCGTGCTCGTCTCCTGCATGGGTTGTGGGGTTAGTAGATAGAATTATAATGAGAAAGCACGGTAGGATGGAAAAAGATAACTGACAGCGCTATTTACAAGTTCTCGATCTGAAGCTTGTGCGTTCGCACACTTTCCAGAGCACCCATGCTCTCCTTCTGCGCCTTGAGGATTGCTTGAATGGTTTTCAAACCCTGGAGCTGCTTCTCCTCTTCGAACACCTTCCTCGCCTGCTCCTCCCTGGTTAACTTGTCGCGCAGGGATTCGATCTGGAGTATGGCAGTGGTCAAGAGGTATTTGGCCACTTTAATTTCGGATTCCTTGCAAATAGCGAGATGGAGTGTTGGAAAACTGTCGTTCGCCTTCCTTCCGAACCTGTTGGGTTGGCGTGGAGGTATACGAGTGAATGGTGCCAGTTCTAATGGTAGTCGTACCGCGTCGGAGCACATTGTTTGATGTGGTTCGAGTGAGGTTGAGAGCAAGGCAGAGTTTGGGATTGGGACTGCTGGGATGGCCGAGCGGTGCTCCGCCGGGGACAGGAGGCAATGAGGGACGGCGACATGTGGGCAGAGTCGGAAGAAAGTGGTTGTACTTTCACATAGAACGTGTTGGGATTCCATCAGTCGATGTGGCCGTTCTAGGGTTAGGGTCACATCTCTGATATCGTCGTCTTCTCCCAACGCAATATGGTCATGTCCCCCTCTCTTGGTCGTTCGCTCATGTCTGAGCTGAATTTGACACAGTCAGATGATTACTTGTCCTTGCGGCGAGGGCAGAAGATCGTTTTCGGTGATCCCACAAATTCCACAACACTCGGCAATCCATTCAACTCCCACCCGCTCCCTTGCCATACAGGAAAACCCCACGCAACCTGCTAAATATCAGCGGCAGCTAAACACATATTAACGCCACCCGGTTTCTAGTCGATGCCGCCACTCAGTACGTGAAATGTTAGTGTAGTGACCAGCATGGAAATCATGGCGTAATCGTATGTGCATTTACGTGCCTAGTATCGAGCTTCCTAACCACCTTTCTCAATAGTGTCCACCAAATTCCCATGGTGAAAAGGCTCGTCGAACTCTCCGAGTACCTGTCCCCTTTGGCAGTCAATGGATACCATAGCCTCTTGTTCCCACCAACCAAGAGCAACTGCGATGGGAAGCAGGACTGTTTTCCCATACAACATTGTGGACAATCCCGCATCGCCCACTGTCGGGTGTACTTCGAAGAACTACTCTCCCAAAACTCCGAATAGGACACCACCTGTCGCTCCGTTTTTCTTCATGCCACTACCACCGAATTACCCAGCACCCCCGTTCCACCTACTGTCATCTAGTTACAGTTCCTCTACACCGTCACAGCAGTACCACCTACTTCCCACATTATCTCGACACTCGACTCCTCGTTTGATGTCCAACCGAACCAACGATATGATTTGTGTATCTTCAGAGCGATGGCGGTGCAAACAAGAACTCGCAGAGGAAAACCGAAAGCAAGATGCACAACGCCTGTCGAACGCGACCAAAGCCAAACATGAAATCGTACACCCTTGCTTACAGGATGATAAGCCTCCCACTGTACAAATTCTAATCGACATTTTCGTGGCTTTCATCCCAAAGATTTTTCGGTCGCGACTCGCCGACCTCACTGTTCTGACAGTACTATTCGTTCGCCCGTCCAGCTTTATCCCCACCCTTTTGGTTGATGTTATGTGGTAGAGCTTCGTGCAGGAGATCCCGTTTTCCTCCACACAAACCACGTCGAGTACACCCTCGAATTTGATAAGCACCTTCACGCCAGCTTGAAGATGACGAGAGGGTATACTCACGAGCTGAAGGAGAATGATTTGGGAATGGTGACCAGCTGCAAGCCATCATCAGCCGTTGATTCTGCGAGCGAGGAAACATCAAGGATTCGACTTTCCCCTATACCATCTCTTATTCCTTGGCCACCCCTGATCTTCTTCCAAGTCTACGACCCCCAGATCGCCTAGTACAATCAGCCTTACCACCACTAACAGAGTCAACGGCGATATATAATACAAACGAAATCGGACGGAAGTATACCTGTGGCGCCCCCAGGTCAGATGCCAACACCATCGACCTCTCATCAGATGACGATGAATCAAGGCCACTGTTGCCATCGCCCTCCAGGTACGAAACCGGTTCTGATGTCGAGAGAGATGTTAAACCACAGTGCGGCCTCGCTTGCTGTTCCCCAGGTTGTCGCATTGGATGCTCTCGGTGCTAATTAATCGTAAGTCTTGTTTGAGTATTCAGGAATGTTTTGATTTCTAACATAAATGAAGATGTAAAGATATAATTCGAAATACTTTTTGTCAATGATTCAATCAACAGAACAAGGGCAATTGTCGAGCGTGGAGTGAATGTCCCTGTACGAGTACATCATATCCCACCATTCCATGCGTTTTTCTAATGAACTTCTCTTCCCCAGGAAAACGGCTGATTTGGGAGTTTGGGGTTCTTCGGAAGGTCTACCTTCGGTTATTGCGATGGATGCCCTCGCTCCTTAGGTTGATACTAAGTGTAAGTCTTGTTCGAGCATTCGTCAACGTTTCGACTTCTAACATTAATGAACACGTAGAGATACTTTTTTTTTGTCACTGATGACCTATGGAACAATGGCGTTTCTCGAACTTCTAAGAATGCAGAGGGTTTGTGACAGTTTGTTGTGCCAGGCTTTCGACTCTTTTTCACAAGGAAAACACCTAATTAAGGCCAGCTGCCTTGCGGTTAATTATAAACCGCAATTCGGAACGTGTGAACCTCAAACTATGTATTCCGAGCCTTGCCACCCAACAGCACAGCACCGCACAGCATCATACCATCAGCAAAACCGAGCGTTGAACGGACAAGCTTATTCGTATACACCATCCTCGCAATATCGTTCCTTAATCACCCTTCTTTTACCAGCTCATCGCAAGGATCGAGAAACCCAGTGCAAGAGCGATAAAGGTGTGCCGTGAGGTCTATTTTGAGACACCTTTGCGCACTAACTTCCAGCGACTTCCAGCAGGAGCAAGGCGGCATGTCTCTGAACTTACAGGGAGCAAATATCCAAGGCGGCAGCGTCAAGATCGTCTCCGGAGACGTTAATCAAATCTTAGTTCAGAACGGTGAGTTTGGAATCTGGTTCCGTTCTGAATCCACAGAGATTGAAATCCGCAGGTAATAATCGAGTAGGTATTCAGGCTTTGAGCCAGGCAATTTCGCATGGGGCTATGCACGATTCCGCGGAGCGTGATCCACCTCCTCGATGTCATCCAGGCACACGCGAGAAGGCCACCGAGGACATCGTACGCTGGATCGAAGAACCAACTCCATCCTCCAGTGTTCTCTGGGTTAGCGGCCGTGCGGGGGTCGGGAAATCGGCGCTCATGCAGAGGATCGCAGAACTCGATGGGATATATTTCGGAGGCTGCTTTTTCTTTAGGCGAGGCACACCCGGATGCAACGTGAAAGATCATTTATTTTCCACGCTCGCCTACCAACTCGCAACAAACGTACATGGCATGCTCGAGCCTATTGATCAGGCCATGATGCGGGACTTTTCCCTACCCAAAAGGTCCGCTGCTGTCCAGTTGAAACGACTCATCATTGAACCAATCCGACTCCTCCCAATCCCTGCTCGTCCTACTATAATCATCGTCGACGGACTCGACGAATGCGAAGCTTTCGATTCACAGCGTGATATACTCACTTTGATTGGCCAAATCACGACGGATCCCGATGTCGCCATTCGGTTCATCATCGCGAGTCGCCCAGAACATCAAATTTGTGATGTGTTCAACAAGGAACCGTTGTTTTCGAGGACTCGCCGCCTCGTCCTCGATGAAGGATATGATACCGCAACTGATATCGAACGGTACTTGCGCGAAAAATTCGAAGACATCCACTCACGTAACAGAGATATTATGCCAGACGTTAAAAGTCTTTGGCCGTCAAAAGACGATATACAAATGCTTGTATGGCGAGCTTCTGGGCAATTCGTTTACGCCGCCACAGTCATCAAATTCGTCGATTCTGATACTGATTTCCGTACACCAGAGGAGAGGCTCAAAATCATACTGAATCCTAGTCCCATGCATGGCTCTCCATTCCCAGAACTTGATCGTCTGTATACCCAAATCCTCTCGGTCTATCCAGATTCCGCAGTTTTAGTCCACACTCTAGGGGTAATTCTTGTGCTTGAAGTGCCTAGCATACACAGGAACTCTCCATCCATGATAGCCACGATAACTGGATTCGGGGAGGCAAAGGTACACTTCGTGCTTCGCGCACTCCGATCCATAATGGAAATCCAGAATGAACCTGTTTTCGATGATGCTGACGATAATGAACCTAATGGCTCCAACATTCGATTGGTGAAACTTTCCCATCGATCGTTCCATGACTTCCTTACTGACAGGGCACGGTCAGGACCATACTTTATCGACAGAGAGCTTTTTTATGGTCAAGTTCGCTGTCGTATCTTGGAACTCGCTACGATATCCATCAAAGAGCTGAAAGGATCCAGAAGGTGACATCACTTGGTTTGAGGCCTTAGAAAGTTGAATGAACGTAGGAATTCTAGTTCACTTCTATCAATAAGCCCAAAGACCTGGTACCAGTTCCAGTTGGTTTTTACCGGAGCCTTGGCGCTGAAACCCTCAAGCAAAATAGACCTTTGGCAATGAATAACCTGCAAGCCGTCCTCTTCGATGACCAGCTACTCCTTTCTGGGGAGCTCTCCAAGCCCTTCTGTGTCGCTCTCATACCCACCTTGCATTGTGTTTGCTCTGGCCTACATGTATGTGAAAGTTATCTACATACCCTCTGTAGTGGAGCATTGTTAATGATGTCTACATAGTTCATTCGGTGGTACAATCTTTTAGACCTGCCGAGGGAAGGTGATCCACTCCACCTCGACCGATTTTTCGCTGAAGTGTGTAATCTCCTTGACGAATGTTTCCGGCAGACTATTGCTGGTCCAAGCTCAATCCCAATCCATTTTGCGTTTGGGATAGGAGATATGCCCACTTCCCTTAGGGAGATAGGAAACGTTTGTCACGGCAATACCCCGAATCGACAGCACCTGAGGAGGTTTGTAGATGAACAGTCATATTTGATTCCTATCCACACACAGGTCAAAGGCAAATATGTCTTGGGGTACTATGTTCCAATTTGGATGCGTGACTTCTTCTTAGATCCTAATCGCTCCCAATACCTCTACTCCACCTCTTTGGTCGTTGACGAGTGTCGAAAGGCCATTAAAAGCCTTATCCTCGACCCAAATCCTGATTCTTATAAGAACGACGGCCTCTTATACTTCTTTACCCCGACGCCGATACCATCCGATGAAACTCCCTTTGCCAACATTGCGAATGCCACCCGTTTGCTGGAAAGTGCTAGAAATGGGTCTGACAAACATGACTCGCTGCTGCTTTTCTTGTCTGAAATTAATTGGTTCGATATCTACAACAGAGGCTGGCGTCAAAGACATTTGACCAACAGAATCGTGTATTGGGTGTGTACTACTCTTGTAGGTTGATTCCTATCGCACCAGTTTGACACCCCATTAACTTCAATTCAATCCAGGAATCACCGTCACTAGAGCCTGGCGATATTCAAGACGCGATGTGCAAGGTTTTTACTAGGATCCTTCCCTGCGGGGTCCTTCCAGTGCTTAGCCAACATATTTCGCGGGCCAGCGAACTCGGCATTTTTGAAAATCAATGTTGTCTCGGGTGCCTGCCACGAGATGTTCCTGAAACATTGTTGGATGTCAATGGTTTTGAGGTGCTATCTCATATTCTCCCAATGTTAATAGGTCAAAGCTTCTTTCAAACTCTCACCACCAGAATGGTTGAATCTGTTCTGCTTGGGATGGCACGGGATTCATCTATGCAGTATGTATGTATTTGTATTTGACTTTTGGAAGTGATTAACCATACACTCCCAGTCAAAATTTCCCTCATACTTGCGGGTACGTCATGCCACAGGTATATTTCTGGTACAACTAACGGAGCAACGCTGCAGATATGGCTCCATCCACAGTGACGACTCCAAAGTAGATCCGTTTCAGTTATCTGATATCTACTCATACCGGAATCGTCACCACTGGAGTTTTGCATTCGCCCATGCATCAATATCCAGTGAATGTATTTTGTTTTCAATACGACGTCTCCTTCAACTCAACTACTTGGTTACGACAGCAAACGACACACTCGATGTCCTCTCGGACCTACTCCCATTCCATCTACTTGTCGAAAAGCACCGTTACCAGGCGGCTCTCCGCCTCGCCTCCCTTCCCAAATCACACCCGCTACACAAACCAGTTATCAATGCTGCCAGCCGATACGTGAAGATGCACCCAACTCCCCTTCACTACATGATGCACGAATACGAATTGCGTCCAGAGAAGGTTGAAAAGATTGAGGCTACAGGACGCCCCAACAAATGGGTGCCGGATTTTGCGACCCGTATTGCGGACACGAAGGATGTTGCAGAGGAGGAGGATAAAGGAGATCGGACTGATATACGGATATACACAGATGGATCAGGTTTGGGGGGGAAAATCGGTGCATCAGCTGTGTTGTATAGA
>Ga0307513_10002081_pt1 | contig 28122 bp, 35 predicted proteins | sample 15_EM_MG_FD_202174 | JGI IMG/M metagenome (GOLD analysis project Ga0307513, IMG submission 202174) | Populus trichocarpa ectomycorrhiza microbial communities from riparian zone in the Pacific Northwest, United States - 15_EM | ecosystem: Host-associated > Plants > Roots > Unclassified | place... | reverse complement strand
CTTTTCGCGCGGTAGCGCGCTCTTAGGTTGGCGGTTAGGGCGATTAAAACTCCGGCTGCCGGGAGGCAGCCGAGGTACGATGCCTGAATTCCCCATTCGGGGAGTGTGTCGTTGTTGGTATATCCTCTAACCAAAGATGGATGAGGTTTATTCCGACTGACAGCGGAAACTTCAAACTCTCTTCGACTCTGGGCTTAGCATGGTCCCAATCCTTTTAGGCCTGTGCAATCATGAAGTAAATGCAATCTTTTCTATTCTCGCCTACTGACCCCACGAATCCCACCATGACATGGCATAATTCATTATAATTGGTGGGCAAGACATGGCGTAACCCATCACAACACTGCTGTGGCCAGAATATTTTGCATGTCACGCAAATGGGATGTAAAACAACAAATTTTACCTGTTTCCATGGTAACACTGCTAATAAAGGATTTTGCTCAGTGCAAATTGACCTGCAAAACGCGGTTATCATTTTCGTTTTGTGTTTTGCAACCCTGCAAAATAAGCTGGTCACAGCAGTGCAACGCGCCGTAACGAGTTTTTATTACTAATATTATTAGCACTCGGGAATTTCCGACGTAACCGGCTCAAGCGCTCAAGCCTCATGTTGCTCCAAAGTGGGGTCTTGGCGCTTCCACAACTCCCACGACCCTGGATTACTTATATACTGATATCGATCAACTGTCAATATTCAATGTCTGCTTCTGGATTAGTGCGCAGCCTTGGAACACAGCATTTTTGCCCCAACAAAATTCAACCTACGCGCTTCACTCCTTCAACCACAGACTGTACTTAAACCTCAGCCAACAATACAAGTAGAAGTCCGAAAACAATGCCCAGTCCAGATCCATTCTTCGCCGTGGCCGATAGGATTGCCTATGACTTCTACACCAAACTTTGGCGTTTTGTGGATGAATTTCGTACAACGAAAGCGCTTTCGAGTCCCCGTGCTTTGAACAGTATGTATTGGTACGAGTATGAAAAGGATACAGGTATGAGTATCTTCGCTGCCCATGCCCCACAAAACCTTACTGTTTTGGCAGATGGCAACAGCCTCTCGGTTATCCCAGGTTCAAGCTTTCTGCCGGACCTCGAGAAATATCGAAGCATATCGAAAAATCATGGGCTCGGGACTGAACCCATGATCATAGAGGTCATTCTGCGGTTTCCACAGCCTTCAACCATTACCAAGGTTGGTCCGCTACGATTGACCAATTCGCAAGTACCACGGTCAATAGTACTGGAAACTTGGAAAATAAGTTTAACCTGTGGCCAGGGCGATGGCTTGATGGGAAATGACTTTGTTCACCATCTCGTTAGGATGTACGAGGAGCGTCGAAAATTTTATTTGGCCATCCACATCTGTATAAACAAACTGCCTACGGGAAATTTCATAAGGCAGGTTCATGACTCTCCCCCCAATCTCCCCAAGGGGTTGAAGATTGCCCTACGATTCAGCTCGGGTTCAGCTAACGAGATTGAAAAGCAATTCACTCCGTATGGTCAGTTGTAGGATCCTCAGCTGATTCCCTCCTACTTCCATTGATTGTTAATTTAGGCTCGGTTCCCCTTCCAATACGGAAATACACGTTTCCCCCAGTTCCCCATATTTACGGCAATTTCGTGCTTTCTGTGGCTTGCATAACGGACTCCAGCCGCTTGCTTGCAGATCTATCACTTTGTGTTCAACGTCCAAACCGGTTAGGAATGTGTTCCGGCAATTACCTGCAAGTAAAGGGACAAGGAGAATTCCCCCCCGGCGCCTCCGGTAAGCAGACAGAAAAGCCAAAGGCAGGTTTCCACGAACTCGTTCTTATTATTGATGTCCTAACAACTATTAATTATGCAGTCGGCAGTCATTTTACCAGACGATCCCCGTCAAAAGTGGAGAACGAAATTAACTTCCAGGAAATTTTTGTCTCCATCGGGCATTTCTAAGTTACGGGATCGTATGATGTTCGAGTCCGCAGATGGCTGGGGGGAAGTGGGAGAGCGAAAAGAGGGTTTCCACATGGTCTCTCACAATCGAGATGTTACTTTGGACGTGGAGCTTGAACGTCCCTCCCATGCACACCACCTACTGTCTACTTCACGAGACCGTCCTGACTTAACGCAGTCGAAGAACCTGAACGTCTCCGCGAGTCATATCCTTCCATCAAGTGTGAGCAAATTCAACGGTCCAGCACTCAGTCTCGTCAACGCCGACGCCCTTAATACCGACAACGAAGTCCTTCCATCCGACGAGCCCCCTCAAAACATGTCCAGATTCGGCATTCCCATCCCTCCCAAAAAGATACGATTGCGAGACGACCACCAGAGTGCGCAATGGTGGTTAAAGCACATGATCCACGAGAATTTGCACTCAAGGCGCCGTGCCATCAATTCGGCATCAACTGCTGGCTCCCGCCCAAGTCCAATGATATCGGGTGCTTCGGATCCCATCACCCCCGAAATCCACTGAATTTCAACGACAATCCTGTGTAAATGTCAGCGAGGTTTTCCATTCTTTAGATGCCAGGGATGTAGAAAACTGAACGTTCTATATCCAGACCAGTGGCCTTGGACTCAGAATGTTCATCGTCGATCGACATCAAGAGCTTGAGCCCGCTTGACTGTTGTTATCTGTCGGACAAGACTACCAATCCAGGCTACATAACCTTTTACCACCATGGTCAGATAATACAAAATGCGCATGATACTAATCGTTCACCTGTTCTCTGAAATGGGTTCACAACACAACACGGTCCGACATCCTTTAGAGATCTTTGTCATTACAAGTCGTATGTAAATATCTTCGAGCGTTAAATCTTCGTGATGTAAGCCAAAAACAACATGAGTTATCTACGGCAACCAAAGAATAAGCCAAAAATTAAATAGGTGAGTGGATAAGAAATAAAAATGCCTCGAGGCCACTTGTGTAACCTGAGAATGTCAGTAATTGCGATGAGAACAGTTCGAAGGAGTGACCAAAGGTGAAAATCATCAAAGCGACAACCTTCATAGTAAGGTCGAAATGTGGGGAGGAAAAACCCCAACGAAAGACCTTTGCAAGCAATCTCGTAAAATCGCCTACGCCGCGCCCAGCTCGACGGCTCTCCTCACAACCTCATCAATGCTCCACCTCTCCTTACTCGCAATCCCATGCTTCAAATCTAACACATCTCCGATCTCATCGCAAGCACGGAGGACACAATCCACATCCTCCTTCGTATGCGCCGCGCTCACACAAAACCTCACACGACTCGTCACTAGCGGCGTCGCCGGATACGCAACGACCACAACTATAATGGGCGTCTGCCTGTCCTTCATCATCTGGTGGAACATGTTCATCTTGCCAGGGTTGAATAGGAGAAGAGGGACGATAGGCGAGGCGGGGTGGCCGTAGGTGATGAACCCGAGCTTGATAAGTCCGTTGTGGAGGTATCGGGAATTGAATGCCAGTCGACGAAGGCGGGAGGCGCCTTCGGCCCCTGACGCAAGTGATGGGGGGAGGGTGATCCATTGTGGTAGAGCTGAAGCAGGTGCGGGGCCATGATGGGATTCTTCTAACATCGGAGGCGCTGAGCTTAGTTTAGAGTTCGGCTCGACAGGGAGCGAGATACCCATGATACTGGCCATGCTAGCCATAACCTGGGTCAAAACGGGAGGAGTCATTGCCTCCGCATAGGCACCTGAATGGCCATGTACGCGCAGGCGGTCGATGAGAGCCTTGTTCCCTGCGATATAGCCTCCAGCAGCACCAAACGACTTGGTGAAAGTGCCCATGAGAATGTCGATAGAGCGGGGGTCGACACCAAAGTAATCGGCGACACCACGCCCGTGCGGTCCGAGAGCTCCAATGGAGTGGGCCTCGTCGACGAAAAGATAGAACTATCCCAAAATGGTCAACCACTTGCCTGATTTGGGTGATTGAAGAAAGAACAAACCCTGTACTTCTTTTTCAGCTCAAGGATGCCTGGCAGGTTGACTAATGTTCCCTCCATACTATAAAGGCCCTCAACAACGACCAAAATCTTCTTCCAAGGCCGGTGAGTTTTGGGTTGGCCTTGGCTGATAACCTCTCTCAGCAAGGATTCAAGTGACCGCATATCATTATGCTTGAACATCCGAACATGAGCACCACTGAGTCTGACACCAAACCGAATCGATGCATGGTTCAATTCGTCGGAAATGACAAGGCATCCCTTGCTCACGAGTGCGGGAATATAGGTCGAGTTGGTGGCGAAACCCATGGAGGAGATAAGTGCATCCTCCATACCCACAAATCGTGCAACGAGAGCTTCGCTGAGAGTGTGCAGGTCGCTGGAACCAGCCTCGAGCCTCGATCCGAGCGTCGATACACCATAACGTTTGATAGACTCCTCGACGGCGTCTGCGCATCCGCCGCGAGCCTGGGCGAACCCAAGGTAGTTATAAGAAGAGATATTGAGGGCGCGAGTTTTTGTCCCTGTTAAGATTTGGGTGTGGTTGTAATCGGGAGAGATGCGATCGAGGAGGAGAATAGTGCGTCCAGCAACCCCAGTGACAGGCTGAGAAAAGCATTGATCCATTCGAGTTTTGAGTCGCCGGGTATAGAACGAATCGAAATCTGAGTTAAGTGGGGCGTAACCCTAAAGCGCGAATTGGTTAGCTTCATTCCAAATCATTGGAAAAAGAGAAAAAGAAAGGTTGAGAAGAAGGATAAAAGATAAGGACTTGAAAGAAACACTTGAAGGGTATTTGGGAGAAACTACAACCTAGACCGACGTCCCCTATCCGACTCGAGGCCTGTCCAAGGATAAAAATAGATTTTTGAACACTTACACCTCGGGGCATCAGGTGTTTATAGCTTGCTGGGCTCAACCGTTTGCCAACAAAATCTCGAACGTGACCCAAGACGATAAGGATAAGGTAGCTGATATATGTGGAGAGAAGAATGTAATATGGAGGGTCTTGTTCCACATGCAGACGAAGGAGGGTACCTTGCTTATGTTGGCTGGTCGTCCTGTACTCCTCGTTAGCACAGTGACCAAACTCTGTGTGAACGGTGGTGAAGACCTGTTCAGACGTGGGTGGGCGTAAGGGAAGAAGTAGGCCATCAGCGTTGGATGTTAATGAGGGGTCGTTCAACTCCTCATCCTCATGTAAAACTGTGTCTTCTGAAGAGGAAGTAATTGAAGATGATAGCGAAAGTGCAGGGGTCGATGTTGGTGAGGCTACAGAACTAGTCGAGCGGGCACGAGCATCTGCCTGGGATACGGCCGAGAGATACGACGCAGCTGACGCGGGTACCGCGCTGGCAGACCGTTTCTTGAATATCGAGGACGACTGCTGGGGTTTATTTAAGGCCATTGGCGACGGCAAAGGGGAGTTAAAAGGCATGATTTCTTCGTTCGGAGTCCAAAAGCTGCAGGAGGTTTCGTACCGGGTGCAGCGCCGAGCTCGCCTTTGAAACTCGTGCCCTCGTCGTGTCGTTGGTATCGCGAACGGCGACGGCGGCGTCGAGGGTCGTTCGGTGGGAGGAGTAAAGGAGGAGAATAGGAACGTACGGCTTCAACCTGATTTCAATCCTTCGCTTGTCACCAGTTTCACGTAAGAAATTGTGGCGTCTTCGGTACCACCGGTAAATCATTTTTTAACTGTTGAGACCGAAACATACTGAGACCTAATGCCCTCGGCGCCCGTGTTCTTCTGCGTGGCATTAATGCATACCTCCGCCTGTAGCTGTCTGTTGAGATTTTTGCGGAAGAAGGGCCGGTTGATTCGGAAAGCGCACTGGCAGAACCCGGCGATGTCCTGAATATCTACTATTACGAATCATTGGCTTGATGATAATGTTGGCATTGTATTGAAAATTTAAATTTGAAATAGTAGTCTCCTGATGTCACCCTACGATCCCTAACGATGATGACAACTTGAAGTTGACGATAAGTCGATCAACTTTATATAGATTAAAATGGCCTTTCTACACAATGAAGATTCCGACGACGGGGGGGAATCTGATTCTTGAGGCAATACATCAAAAAAAGCCTCAATACCTATGTAGCGTCAGGTAGGCTTAATAGGCCCATAGGTAACCCTTCCTCTATATACCTCATCGTAGGACACAGCCAGTTGTATGTAGGTCATCATAACTAATGCCATAGGACTGTAGGTCACAACTTACAAGGCAGATAGGGCAATAATAGGCAAGTAGGCAATCGTAGGGTAAAATATTTGACGCAGCGGATACAAAAGTAGATGTCAATATTGTACCAGTGCCTAAGTCGGTTCTATGATTGTTCGAATCTGGTTCTGATCCTTTTTCTAATAGTGTTGACTCGGTATGACAATGGATTCTTAAGACCTTACATGAGCGTCAGACTTCAAGTTTCACCGACGTTATATCTCCCAGGTATGCGAATCACAACCCAATATGTACATACGGCACCCATGTTAACAAGGAGGACTCCGAATCGTCGAGAGACTCCCTCAGTTGTTTTGTGGCATGATGCAGAGCAGACGCGGCTCCCCGACTGCTAATGCCCTCCGGCTTACTTCCACTTGACGTTTGGTATTTGCGCAGCTCCCGATAAAAGTTTTCCGCGACCACTGGCCCATATCTATCTTTGATGGACCACATCGTCGCAACGACCCCTCGATACCCCGCAGCCAGCATTCCCGCAGCCAGATGGACAGCTTCCTCCGACAAGCCATCCTCCCCGGTACTCGTTTGACAAGCAGACAGGAAGGCAAGATCAGCGATTGGGAATTGTCTTTTGATTATTTCCGTCAGCTCCAGGCGACCATTATGGAGATAGAAACCACTATCAAGTGGCTCGCCCTCTTGTACCGCGTGGCAGGCGAGGTGAATGCAACTATGCGATTCCATTTCGCTTATTACTCGCTCCAGAGTTGCTTCATCGGCATTGAGACACGTAACGCAGGAAACATCCTCTTTAAGTTGTTTACGAACGAGCTGGGCCTCCTTAGTCGTTCCTGGAAGACGAGATAGCCCAGGCGTCTTGGGCTGGCTGACCAGCAACATTCCTTTGTATTCCTCCTTGATTGTTCTCGAATTATTGACCCGATCAAGGAGTGCGCTTATTGTGGGCGTGTAGGAGGAGATAACAAAGTCGGATATGACTGACCCAGGGCCCATATTTTTCTTGCCATATAATCCTGCAGCATGGAGTGGAAGGGACGCAAGAGGACCGGTAGCGCACCACCACATTCTGGTTGGCTCAGCGGGACGACACTGGATAAATCTCAGCCCACAATCCTGGAAAGGTTACGTACACTTACTGGAATTCCTAGGCTATGGAATATCGGCTTGACAACATTTAGCCACAGGGCACAAAGAATTTCAGAAAGAAGATTGTCGTCAAGAAGATCGGACATGGGCTGCCCAAAGCGCATTAATTCCTCGTCATCCCGCATCCGAACGTGGTTAATGATCAGATACTGTTTTAGGCGTTGACGGAGATTCTCTGCAAGTTCATGTGAGAAATCAGGAAGAGCAATATGTTGAGGGGCATCAGCTCCAGAGACGAGAGCGAGCGCATCGCATCGTTCCTTAAAGACATTTATAACGACCACGAAACCAGTTTTCGGTAGCTTTTTAAGGAGGTCGGGAGTTCGAGGTGGCCGAAGAAAGTCTTGGAATTGTGGGATCTTTCGAATCTTCTTCAACAATTGGTCCCATTCCCGCGAGTGCTTGAGATGCGAGTTTACCTGGCTTTGCATCGATATTTTCTCCGCGATAGTGATATCGATGATTGACGAGGTCTGGCGTGACCCAGCGATTTCCAGCGCTCTCGAAACTCTAAGTAGATCTTCGGCAAGGTCCTCGTCATAGCTGTGGAGTTCGTCAATAGGCGCCCGGAGCTTGTTTACTTGGTTCCAAACGAGGCACCGACTCTGTTCAAGCCATTCCAAAGCCAGGCCATACTCCTCATTTGCAATGGCGATGGCTGCAGCGGTAGGGGATAGATTCTTCGTCTCGACGATGTTGGTATAGCGCTCTTCAATCGTTTGTTCTAGTCCTGCAACCTGGGACAGCAACTCAATGCACATTCTGAGTCCGTCCAAGGTTTGCTGGGGATCAATGAGGTTTGCTCGGGCGACCCAGTGGCGAGCGGCCGTTAAGCGCTCGGATGGGGGTCCTACGGGATACATAGCAGCAGCACGGTGTTTGGAGACTGCTGTTTCCAGGTCCTGTCGCTCACCAGCGTGTTTGTATCGTGATCCAAAGGCGTTTCCTAGATGGTGAAGTATACTGCACATATCGGTGCTCATCTCGCTTGAAAGTTTGACTACCTTCTGAAGGATGGTTATTGCCTCGTTGAGATCAGTGATATCGTTGGTATGTATGAAACGACTCAGGAAACAATTACTGAGATTCAGGGAATATCTTCGGATGTTAACATGCCCGTCTGGCGTTAATCTTGTAGCTTCCTGTATTGTGTGGATCGCTTCGTTCATATCTTCCAAATGGTGTTCTCGCTCGAAGCTACAGAGCAGGATAGGTCCAAAGTTGCCGAGAATGTTTGGTAAGTCAGCGAGTCCATTCAGACGGGCGAGTTTAACAGCCTGTCTCCCCGCCAATATTGCACCCTCGAGATCCGAAGGTTTTCTGGAGTATTGATACCGGTTTGTCAGGGCAATCGCAAGGCTGTCCATCCATAAATGCATTGCTAAATCCTTCTCATCAGTGAGCCGCACAACATTCTGGTGGAAAACAATTGCGTCGTCGATATCTGTAGACACACGTGTATGCTGAAAACGAAGCGCCAATTGTATCCCAAGGTTGTTCATGAAAAGGAGCCTTTCGGGGTGGTTGGGTTGTGTCTCGATAACTTCAATGGCCTGATGTTGCACCAAAATAGCCCCGTTTAAATCAGCCATATCCCCTGTCTGGATATAGCGATGCACAAGGGAAGAGGCTAGGTTATTGAGGGGTGTGCCCTTATCTATAACATCAGGAAATTTTTCGGCGGCTTCCTGTCGTGCAGAGATCGCTTGAGTGAGATCTTCGAGATCTCCGGTGCGGGGAAAACGACGCAAAAGTGAGCCCGCTAAGTTGTCCAACCATTCAGCCTGATTCCGATGGCTCCTTCTCGCAAGGTTTATCCCCCGATACTTGAGCTTTATTGCCTTATTAATATCATCGAGATGCCCTCGGACCTGGAAGCGCCCGTCATAGGAGTGACCTAGATGGTTTAGCCGTTGTGGAAGTCCTGGATCACCTTTGGGTGAGAGGTCCACGGCTTTCTGGCATACTCGAATCGCTTCTTCAATGTCAGCGACTTCCCTCGACTTCTTGAAGCGTTCAAGCAAAATCATCCCTTTGGTTTCCAGCCAAGCAGGCATGCCTGGATTGAGGCGAATCGCTTCATCAAGGGTTAATAACGCCTCGGATAGGTCGCCCAAATCTCCCAAATGTTCGAAACGATTGTGCAGAAAAATCCCAAGGTTATTTAAGCGCCCTGGGATGGCTGCATGGCCTTTAGGAGACGATCTAAGTACCCTTCGCTGAACATCGATGGCCTTGTTGAGGTCCGCAAATCGGCGTGTCCGTTTGTACCGACTTTCGAGCAATATACTAAGGTTATTCAACCAGATCGGCATGCCTCTGTGAGTGTTGGGCATCCCATTAACAACAGCTTCGTATCCAGAGATCGCTTGGCCCAAGTCGGAAGCACAACCAGCACCGGGGAGACGATATCGAAGCATGTAGGAAATGGCGATGTCTTGCATGTAAATCAAATACTCTGGATCGCCAGATGGTACGAGCTTGAATGCGAGTTCATGGGCGAAGATGGTGTTCGTAATATCGTGCATATTGCTGGTCTGCTGAAATCTTTTCAGCAGGAGATCCCCGCAGCAAGTGAGTAGTCCACGTTTATTTTGATGGGTATCGGCTATGCCCAAAACTTGTGAAAAATAAGCTTTGGCTCTGTCGGGTGGGGCGTCTTTGATTGCTGAAGTATAATCCGTCATCTTTCTGATAGCTCAGATCATCAGGGAGAGAATACACGAACTTTGGAGTAGGTCGTCGTAATAGCGTTGGGAGTATGTTGGGGGTTTGGGAGGGATGACATTTGTAACACAGAAATAAATCGTGAATTCTGCCCCGTGGATCTCCGTGCGGAGAGGACGAGCCATTTCTGTTGAATATGTATGTAAATTCTTTTGATGATATCGATGTAATGACACCTACGATCTGAACAAGCTAAATCCTGATCACTTTTCAGATCTCCCTTTTCCAGACGCAGACACCTTGTTTTCTTTTCGGCGTCTAATTCCACAAAAACTTCGACCTCTCGTGCATGGGTCAACCTCATGTCGCAGTAACTTTGGTAACCATTCCATCAAGATGATAAATAAGAGCACTTACAGTGTCACCTCGAGCTTGTCAGGATAAATCCATGTAGTCAGAGATATCTGTTTGAGAGGCAAGGTTCCACCTAGTTCATCTCCGAAGTACATTGCATTGATCTGTGGAGGCGCCATATCGTGGAATTTGAATTGAATGAATATGTCTGAAGTGTGCGGTTAAGAAGCGATACGATTTGATATTCTACTTCCTTACCTGTGAGATAGAGACTGTTGGGAGGAGATTTCATACAGTATACGAATGCTAGTTTCAAGGAATAACACACATTTCTTGGCTATCAGATGGTCCGTCATGGTAGGGCTCAGGTATTGGCTCATCCATCGGGAGCACAGCTTTTGTCTGAATGCTCAAGGGTGTACTCTCCTGGTATATGATGCAGAGCTTACGGTCAAGATAGTAACTCAAAGATAACTTAGCCCTACAGCAGAATTAAGGAGCCGTGGGAATCTGAACTGCAACTAATTTTCGACGAAACCCTGTTTTTAACCAATGAATTCCCTCAATTTATCCCACAAAACCCAGCTTATTCTAACAGCGTTTGCCACTTCTCTCGCAACAGCAAGCCTCCTCCATGCGTACAACACTCATACTAAGCGCGTGCGGCGAAAAAAATTAGACAGAGATATTCAGCTCTCACTTAGTGAGGACCATACCGATGGTGAATTCGACAACAGCACGCCAGCAGAGCCAATTCAAAGCTACCTGGAACCGAAAAGCTTGGAACGAACGCTAGACTATAACGAAGACTTGGTACGGGAGCAGCTCGCGAGGAACTATGCGTTCTTCGGGGAGGATGGCATGGCGAGGGTTCGGGAAGGTCGCGTCGTCATTGTAGGCTGTGGGGGTGTCGGAAGTTGGGCAGCTGTAATGCTTGTTCGGTCGTGCGTTTAAATCACCAGCAATTATTCCAACTGTCCCTGAACATCTTTTAGGGGTGTATCTAACATCCGGCTAATTGACTTCGACTACGTCACCTTGTCTTCGCTCAACCGACATGCCACCGCCAGTGTTGCCGACGTGGGCACTCCAAAAGTGAAGTGCATAGAGAAAGCATTAAAACAGATTTCAAATTGGGTTGAGGTGGATTCCAGAATCGAGATCTGGCGGAAAGAAGAAGGCGGAAATTTATTGGAGGATGCAGACTGGGTTATTGGTAGGTTGCAAACTAATTTTTTGCTCCCTCTACTGATATTCCCAAAGATGCCATTGACAACATTCAGACAAAAGTAGACTTGCTAAAACACTGCCATGACAATAGCATTAAGGTATGTGTTTGTTCAAAGTCGAGTTTTGGTCTCCCACCTTAATCGTAAGCTCATATAGGTCTTTTCATCCATGGGCGCAGGCGCGAAATGTGATCCTACGCGGATACAGATCAGTGACATATCTCATACGATCTATGACCCACTTGCTCGCTCAGTGCGTCGACGCTTACGTCTCTTAGGAGTCGACTCTGGCATCCCAGTTGTATATTCCACTGAAGTACCCGGGGATGTTAAACTTCTCCCATTGCCAGAGGAGGAATTCCAAAAAGGTTCTGTGAAAGAACTTGGGGTGTTTGATGATTTCCGCGTGCGCATTCTACCTGTGCTCGGCCCACTACCCGCAATTTTTGGTTTGAATATTGCGACTTATATTCTCTGCGAGCTTGCGAGGAAACCGATTAGCAATCCATTGCCGATTAAAAACAGGAAAAAGTTGTATGAGAGAATGTATAGGGATTTACTCCAGCGAGAGTCAAAGATTGCGGGCCACCAGATTAAGTTAGTTCTCGCTGTTTAATCGCCGTTCGTCGTTTAACATCTTCCAATAGCAAACTTCAGATCGATGAAGATGATGTAGCTTTCATTTTCGAAGACCTTCATCGCGGACGTTCGGTGGTGCCACCTCACGATGTGCCGACAAGGCCGACCCTCGTACGATGGGACCCTTCAAACCCTCTCAGTATTGACAACTGTGTCGTCTTTGAACTGAGCGATGCAGAAAAACATGCCAAAACGCTGTGGAACCCTGATGGTTCGGTGGCGACCACAACCACTGCTGAAAGGCTGTGGGGCAGAGGGGTGAAAGCAGTCGTGGATCGGCGAGCTGCGGAAGCGCGGAGAGTACGCGACTGGGTAATGTGAATCGCGTAAAACCGAATCCAGTTTCTGACATCCGCAGCAATCCAACAATCTTACTCCTCCACGAACTCTCACATACAACCCGGCATTTTGATGACAATATATGTGGCTGCGGTCATGAATAATCCCATCTAATTATAAATGTCATTCAAGGCTTGCTCCTCTGATACCGACGGCCAACCCTTGCGTTTAAACCCCCGCGTGGTCACTGAAAAGCCTAACTCTATTCAAGACTGAGAGGATGATCATGCCATTGCCTCAAGCACGTTCAATGATAAATTTAACCACTCCTGATAATTACGAAAAAATGTCGATGGGACCGGATCATGGGCAAAACCTAGTCACTCTACCCGACACCCAAAGCTATATATGTCCATTCACATTGTCTTGGTAGTCAAATCCCCCCAACGCACTTCCATTCTTCCTTTGAAGACATAAATGGCAGGTCGACAACAGTTCAAAGCCACATCACTAGAAGATTGGCAACGCTCAGATCAATACCACAACTCCTTCCTCATCCCACAGGATGATATCCTCAATGCAGTGATGAGGCATTGCAAGGCACAAGGCCTCCCTGATATCGCAGTATCGACTGCTCAGGGCAAATTTCTGAACTTGCTGGTGAAATCCTTGGGCGTGAGGCGGATCCTTGAGGTTGGCACGCTAGGAGGGTGGATATTATCAATTTCCTGCATTTCTATTTCAATTGACTTTATTGTTATTATGAGGTACTCAACAATCTGGCTTGCTCGAGCCCTTCCCTCTGATGGTAAGATTATGACGCTTGAATTATCACCTCACCATGCGAAGGTTCGTAGTTCACACCTAGCAGCATTTACGCGCTCTTCATGTTACCCAAGGTTGCGGAAGAGAATCTCAAGTCTGCAGGCTTTGCTGAACAAGTTTCAGTCATTGTTGGGCCCGCCGCGGACTCGCTGGCCGCTCTGCATCTTGAACAACAGTTTGACTTGGTCTTCATTGATGCTGATAAGATCTCGAACGCTCTTTATTTCACTGAAGCGAAAAGGCTGGTGCGATCGGGCGGTGTTATTGTGCGTTATTGTTGGCGCATGCATAGTAAATTGATCATTGAATTTTTCTAGATTGTGGATAACGTCGTCCGATATGGACGTGTTGCTGACCCAGACGTCACCAATGATAACTCTGTTGAAGGTGTGCGCAAACTCCTCCACCTTATTAAGGACGACAACGAGGTCGAGGCTACGACTGTTGCTACCGTCGGCGAGAAAGGATATGACGGTTTTATTTATGCCATCCGAAAGTGACTGTATAAACTGGGGACAAATTGGATTGCATATCATGTGGCATAATTATTATACCTAATGCATGACTACAAAAATGAAAGGTGGGGTGTTACAGATGGGCAGAATTCTACAGAGAGCTTCGCAGTGACGGGATGTAAGTACAAGAAGTACAACAGGGTTGGTGGGGATGAAAAGAATCACGAAGATGTAAGGATAAATTGTGAAAGAACAAAAGATACCAATTACAAAAAAAGACCAGCCTCGAATGAATAAATATGGCCCAAGGATATCTCAGACTGGACCGGGAAAAAAATAAAATTGAAACGAACCTCTACGTCAAGTAGAGTATCGTTCTCCTCTGTGTCGAAATGAGGAAGAGTGTGAGGAATGCGCCAACCAGAAAACCAGTGACGATGTATGAGGCGGTCTCCGTGACTGAGTTGGTCGAACACGTACTCAACGTGTCATCATCATCGAAGTCCTGCTCTGGCAGAGGAGACAACAATCTGATCCCGCGCTTCGGGGGGATTATCAGACCAGGAGGAATAATAGGGAGGTGGGGTTCTAGTGGAAGCCTCGGAGAAGGTGGGGTTGAAAAGGAAGACGATGACAATGTTGACGATGGTGATCTAGATAAGAGGGGGGACGAGGGTAGATCTTCAACTGAAACTGGAGGAGACGGCGGCAAAGGAATAGTCACAGGATCAACTGCTGGTGGACTTGGAGGAATTCCCATCGGTAGCAGAAGTCTGGGCGGTGGCTCCGAAAAAGAAACCGTTCTCGAAGCTAACCCAAGAGAGCGCATGGGCACGATCCTTGGCACAAACTCGAACGAATCGGAGTAGCTGGACATTCGCTTCGTTGCAATTGGAAAGTCATCTGGATCGCAGAGCGTTTCAATCGACATGATGGACGACCTTGGTGATGAAAAGTACGCAGCCGATCTCCCAATAGGAACCCAAGGGCTGAAAGGCGAAGACCCTTCGTTATCACTATCATGTTCTGTCTCTTCCCCGTCGTCGATATCTTCCTCATCCACAGTTTGGTTCTTCGGCTCGATCTCCTCTTCCAAAGGCTCGTCGTTACGCTCATCTTCCAACGCAACCGGTTCGGATTCCTGTGCTACCGGCTCGACGACCGAGCTTTGCTCTATTTCAACTTCCCCGTTATTCTCATCATTTTTCTCGTCGATCTCCGACGCAGGGTGATTATCCTGATAAGGTTTGGGAAGAGAAAATACTGGCGAATGAATGCGGGGTGATGGGGGAGGTGAAGCAGGCGATCCGGAATTTGGCGATGTCTTCGAAGGCGGAAGGTCTTCTCCAAACGAAACGTGCCTGACCGGTGATTTAAATGAGAGTTGATGAGAGGCAAGTTCAGAAAGCGGAACCGTAACTGTCGGAATGAAGATCGAATTACGCGGTGATTCTGGAGGAGTAATTGGGGTTTGAAAGGAGATTGGGATTCGAGGGAGGACCGCAACAGACATCTTGAGCGAGGGTCGAAGGCGCACAGCCGGCGGGCTTTCAAAGGCAACCAGAGTCGGCTCGTCCGTTTCTTCGAATTCAAGTTCAAAGTCACCATCCGAATCGATTTCGACATCTTCCAGTACGCGTTTCGAGCTTTCTACTGTCGGTTGTGCTCTGATCGTCTGCTCCAACCCGTCGATAACTACCTGCAGACGTGTGATTTCCTCTTTTTGTTGTGAGGCGTATTTCTCTCGAAGTTCTTCCCCAAGTGCAAGAACCATAGATTCGACGATTTGCTGAACTTCGGGATGATCCCGAACCCACCAATCCCCGGGCCACAACGATATCGTGATAGCAAAGGTGCGGAGATAAGAAATGGCAGTGTCGAAATCGTCCTGAACAACACGGTGGAAAAATGGGCGTAGGAAAGACAACGCAAGTCGGACGGCTCCTGCCGTTGAATCTCGGAGTCGAACATCAATGGGACGATTGAGGAACGTTTTCGACATGCCTTCGCAGAATTGTCGGTAGTGGACTTTCCTGTTCTTGTATTCCCATGCGACCTGATCCAGGGGATTCCCGCTGATGAGTTGGATATCCTTGCGCAATAAGTAGGATGGCATCTTCCGGAGAATTTGGAGAAGTGGAACTGAGGCAAGAACGGCCGTTCGTGGGACCATGCCGTACACGAGGACGGATTGTGAGTCATGAGAGAACCGATGCCACTTCCAGTACTGCTGTGTTCGCCTGGTTCAAACATCTGCTCAGCAACGAATAAATAAATGGCAGGAGGATAACCCACTCTTTCTGCGAAGCCTTCCGTAGTAGTTGGACTGCCGTAGCTGCCCGGCCACCTAGAGCGGTCGCATCGATAATGGCGATCTCGACGTCCTTCTTCACCCCAGAATGGTACCGCCTCACAGCTTCCCAGATAACCCAACTAAAACTAAATGAGGTTGATATATATGTGGATGACGACCTCGTCGTCCATTCCATGTGTCGTGCGACTTCCGCATACGAACCAACGACCGGTTCCGAGAATTTGATGTTGGGAAGTTCAACAGGAGAGCGAGCGAATTGCTCATCGAACCTTGGGGCGACAAAGAAAGGATCTGTATCATCGGAAAATGGAGACCTCTCCTTCGGGGTGTAAACACGGAAGAGAAAACGGTTGGTTTTGATCAGTGAGTCGAAATCGATATCCGCTCCGAATCCGCACTGCGGCAAGGAGCTGACCCCAGCCTCGGGATTTTGGAGGTCAGGAAACATTGTAAGTAATCGGAATCAAGCTTGGTAAGACCTTCACTCTTTATATGGTCGGTATACCGCCCTCATGTCCTGGAGGTGGAGATGAAACAGACACGCCTATGTCTGTCAACTGGGTATTGTATCGGTCTGTCAGTATTAGGAATAGTCCCTTCAGCACGTGTATGCAGCATGGATTCCTGCATGTCCGAAGGGCTCGCCGGAGGCACTGGGGAAATGCCTGGAACTAGATCCTTTCGAATGAAAGGGCAGTGTTATTAAACCCCTCACATGAGAATGGACTGTGTTTTGGCAACATTACATGGAGCGAGAAAAGCTCAGTAAGGAATGTCCAGAAAGCGAACGAAGACTCAAAACTGACTGACCTCAGCCGCGCAACTCAAAGGATTTTGTAATGCATTCTCGGTGTCCAGTGTATCGCACGCGCAGTTCCACGAATTATCTGGGGAGATGGAGGTCTGTCGGAAGGAGTTAAGCTTTTGCCTGTTATGGCTAATAGCTTCCAATAGTAACAAAGACAAGTACATGTAACTTGTGATTACATAAACATGTAAGCTTTCCTTCGGATCCAAACTTGCACCACTTGGTTCACTAATACCAAGTTGGTACTACTCTGTGCGGTTCATCTGACTTGTTAGCGGAGGTGATATTTAACGCGCCCTGTGATAAAAAATCCTGCTTTTCTCTCTCTCTTATCCCTCCCATGGTTCACAATTTACAATGACCCAAATGGAATGGAACCTCTCAGGTATACTAAATTCTCCTTGGGCATATCCTTATCACGGTGGCTTGCTAGACAATCACCTAAACTACCTCGTTAAAGCAGCTATCTTGACCAAAATACTGTCTCTGGTGCGCACTACGTTGAAATCCAAGCTATGCCTACCCCTGTTCTCGAGTTTCCTGCCACTCGGCGTTTGGAGTAACTGCGAAGATTTGCTACTAATTGTATCTTGACTCTATCTTTGACCGTGTGTTCTCCTCTCGATAGGCACAATATTGTGAATTGCTACTACTTGTGGAGTTTGAGCGGCAGCAGCGACCGCTTCTCGTTTGACACATCCACAAAGTACTGACATCGTTACTCTGCTTGTGACGATATTCCCAAGGACAATAATAACGGACGTTCATTACTGCGCTGAGATCTTCCCCACAGCCACTATCTTTATCCATGCGTCTCGTAAATCCATTGTACACCCGCAAATCTGCGCAAGTTAATGACGAAAGATATCCCTTATTTGTCCGGCCCCATACCTTACCAGTTGGATTGCCGAAACGGAGTGTTTCGTTCTTAAAATATTGCTCAAAGCTCCCTTGTCGCGCTCTATTTCCTCTCACAGTTTCGTGCTATTACGCTAGTGGATGATGGAAGACAAGATAAACCATGGATACGGCTTTTTCTGCACCAGCTTTGGTGATAATTCCCCATGCATGTACTGTCTGAGGACGCCCGCGGTCTTTTTTCGTGAGTAGGAATCACCGAGGACAGTTTGTATAAAGTCTCCTGTAAACCAAAACTTATTCACATTTTTTTACTTCACCATGTCCAGCATAACCGTGAAACGCACGAGAACTCTATCCAAGATCTGCCGTGGGCAGTCCCGCAGACTCGTGTATTCTGCCTCAGTCAATCACACGCCCGTCCTCTCAACAACTCCAATTGCAGCGCCACTAATTCCCGAAGAAATCATCCTCCAGCCCATCCTTGACATTTTCGACGCCCCCATCGGGCTCGGCGAATCCAGCAAATTCATCCGCGCCAAATACAGTTCTGCGCTCAACTCACATGCCCACGTACGATCCAACTTGAAGGCGGCGGAGCTCCCTTCACCTTCATCATCCAACCCACACAGCCTTCGCCCGCCGCTACCCGCTCCCTTGCCACCTGCGATAATTTTTGACGGCCCAGCGCGCCCAAAAAACTCGGCATTGGCCAACCAACGACGCCTACTAGACAGAGGGTTCCCGCCGTCATCGAAACCACGACGTACGGCGCACCATCCGACGCTATCTGCGCGCCCGTTCAGCTCCTCGGAGCCGTTGGTCCAGTTGTTCGACGGCCCGGCGCGGATAACAACATACCCGCGTCAATCGTCTGGAGCAAAAAAGGCCCGTTCTTAGTACTTGGCATGACAAGAAGTTAACGTGTCTCCGTCTTTTTTCAGAATTCGACTAAGCTCGTCCTCACCCTCGGGGTAGCTGCAGCAGTCGGATATGCGAAGCTAGCCAAAGATACCGACAAGTCGCGTGATCATGACCATGACAACCTCTAGCTGACGGAAAGCAGGAAACTTCTTGAAGAAAAGCTCTGCATTACCACATTTAGACCTAGGTTATAGACACGACAAAATATGTTGGATACCAAATCTCAGCTACTTAAGCAATCTTGATTTTCATTCCCGAGGAAGGAACCACAGTGCACCAAATGACTGTGAACGTCGCCTCTCCAACGACACCGAGATATAACCGTCTTCTTCCAGCTGGCCCTGCAAGGAAGGAAGGCATTAGGACCAGTCAGCCAAGGGACGCGAATCAGCGAACGAGCGAGATCATCTCACCGTCCAGATCCTGTGGTTCGTGACGATTTTTCGCAGGTTGTGGCATTGTGCAATCATCGCCCTGACATTTTCCGAACCAAGAGCTTTATGGACGACGTGCTCTACATGTGTGTCTACGTCGACGATCGTGTGCAGCGTCTTCGAGTGGGATAAACTCATGGTAAACGGGGGCTAAACACTTCGTGATGAGATCGATTTGGTTAACGAGAAAAAGGCTTACAAGTTCTTTCATGGGGATCGCGACATGCAATACTTCAAGATGAATACAACTTTCGCAGATTTCCGCGATTGAATCCCGACTGACTCCACAATCTAGGAATGCGATTCTTCGCAGGGAATGTCCGTAATTTTCTGTCAGTTGTTTCGTAAAAGTTTCGCCAACGATAACTTTGCGATCCGGGAGTCTGAGCGTGAAGGAATGCAATCCAGGTGAAGATAATTTCAGATGGTCCAACACTGTCGATAGAACGGCGGGCGATGGGGATGGTTGCATCGATACTCTGGCGTCAAATGCTAGATGCTTAAGATGGATGAGGGGAGGTGGTGGCGTCGTTAGCGGTCGGGATACCTCCTAAGTAGAGAATCAGGTAAGAGAGAATATAATCACAGTAAGAAAACCCACAGATATTGTCAGCGAGAGGCTTTCCAGCAAAGGGGTCTGTGATGCTTGTCGCAGTACAACAACGTGGTCCAGTTTTGGGCAGCCAACAACATGCAGACCAACCAAATTGGGTAGGTGGGCCATGGTCGACTGAAAAATGCTTTCATGCAGTTCATTGATCATCTAAACTTGGGTTCAAAAAAAAGCGGAGGATTTGGGAGAGAACCCAACGCACGTAGAGCGTGAGTATTGTCAACGTCCTCGAAATCGTCTCAGCCCAAGTCGGCAGTAAATCCACCACATTCCAACTCGCAAACTCTATCGTTAAACTCTTCAACTTCCCAAACTTCAACAACGTCTTTGACTGCTCCGTTGTCAAATGCGCGTTGATTCTCATACTTTCCAAACTTTCTTTATCTTGCAACGAAGGCAATATCATCGGTAGTATATTGGGAATCGTGCACCAGAACGTCCGCAAGTTTTTGCAGAGCGCCAAAGCCAATTTAGTTTCGTGCACGAAGTTTGGGTTAAGGTGCGATTTCATCACAGTGACCACTGCACGGATTTCTATGTGCGGAGAGATGTGATTCGCGATGTGAATTTGCTCAGTGGCACTGGTAGAGAAGAGCTAACGAATGCACCTATGTTGCGGACGTGAATTGCGAGGTGGGGGTGAGCGATCAGGACTGCAAATGGCGACTTGGTTTCGTTCTATGGTGTCCAAACGATCGTTAGCGCATTCCGACAACAGTAGATGGTCCAAATAAGGTCTCACCGAGTCATATCCTTTCATCTGTCTTATTCTGTATGATATCGAGGCGTATAGCCTTGGGATAACTCCTGCGAGGAATGATCGGCTGACCAGGGCCACAGACGGTAGGTCATTTCCGGACAAAAAGCAGAATATGAGCTCGAGAACATCAAGATTGAGGTTGTCAGCGGAAACCATAGCAGTCCTCAGAAAAAATGCGCATCCAGAAAAAGATTTTACGCGAGAGGAGACAAAACTGACAGCGGTTCCAAGAACTTCAAGCAAAGCTATATAATGCTGATCCCTGGATGACTAATCACAGGAAAAGGCCCCAACGCTCTCCAACTTGTACCAGTACAATTTCGAGACCATATTAAGTACACATTCATATTAAGTATACATTGGAGGTACAACATACAGAGACTGCTAAATAGCAAAGGCCTAACTCAATCCACAGGCATCGACCGCGAGTTCTCACGAGACATCTGCCTTCCTCTCTCCTTGGGCACGGGAAGCTCTCTGGTAACTGGTGCCGGTGGCGGCGCCGATTGGACTTCCGTTGAAGCCATCGAAAAAATCCCAAGTTCTGGGTGCATCATCGCCAAGAACTGCTTATTGTTGATGTCCACGGAGTCCTATTACATTCTCCGAATTCAAGATCCTGGCTATGACTAACGAGTGGAAGAAGACGCACAGAGAATATATTTGGCCAAACGAGAGGTTCGTGCAGCTGTTCGTCTGACATATGTCGACTGTATATCAAGAGGTACGGGCCAGCTCCTAGATGAAGGCCGGATGGATCCGTTAAAACTGTTTCCTCGGGCACCTGCGCACAAGACGTTCAGAATTGTAAAGGACTATGGGCTGATAAATATTCACTTCGGTGACCTCATGGTCCACTGTCTTCCACCATATACCTTCAGTATCTTGCACATAGGAATACATCTGCTTCCTTCCTGGGAGGCCAGTATGCACGAGAACGGCGCGAAGATCATACTGGGACAGGTCAGAGCTCATTAAGTAATTGAAGGATATTAGAACACACTTGGCATTCCTGCAATTCCGGACAATCATAGATATTAGCCACCTCAGCCTGAAGCTTTTCCACCTGGTGATCGATGTCTATTCTTGTGTCAATCCTTGGTAATCACGAATGGAAGATGAAAGGCCTGCCTTCAACTTTCCCTCGAATCATAGTCATAATATCTTTCAGATGGTTGGCGACTTGTTCCAATGTACGTTTCCGTGCGGGGTCGTCTCCAGGATCGGCTACTTTTTCATAATAGTATATAGTCGCCTCGAGACTTTGCAATGAATTTCGACCCTGTTAGTTTAGTCAGAAATCGGGGATAAAACATAATCAAAATAGAGGGGCTTACGTCCGATTGTGTCAGAACCTCTTTGTACGCCTTAAGCTCCTTGATCTGCTTCAACATTGAGATTTCCTTTCGCTTCTTAAAATTGGTCGTATCCAGATTACTAAACAAGAACCGATCGAGATATATGGTTTTGGGATACACAAAGGGATCCGGAGAAGGTTTGGACGACCCAGGTGGGTTTGGGACTCGTTTAAGTTGAAAACTAATAACCTCAGAAGGCGTGATGATAACTGAATGTCTGGTCTGACTCGGCGTATACTCGTTGAGGTGGTCTGAAATGCACGATATGAGATCGTTATGGGAGGTATTTCCCCCTATTTCGACGCTGACGACCATCCCTGGTTGTGTATTCGGGGACACCCGGGTAACGGAAGAAATCCCGTTTGCGACACTGAAAGTTACTCTGCCATGGGTAAATGTGAAGAGGGGCCTATAAAACATAAGTCAGCTAAATCATTCGAAACAAGAGAATAGGCTACGAACTCGGCGTCCTCGCCTGCTGCAGTCTGGGCTGCAAGGTGCTGCTCTATGAGGTCGCCAATATTCCTAGCGACATCTAGATGTAGATTAGGAGAGGAGAAATGATGGATAGGGTTGGACAAACTAGCAGACGCTTCCGTAAGCAACCCTCGACCGTCGTAGGGTACGATATCTAACGATGGAATGAGTTCGCTATCGATTAAAGCAGATAGCTGGGCAAGATCCATGTTGGTGAAAAGTTCGATCAAGTTCCACATGGCGCGATCTTCAGAGGATGAGCCCAGTCATAAATAGCGATTAGAATTATTTCCCCACCAGGAGATCCGAGTGCTGCTTGGTCATCAATCTTCGGTAGACGTAGATTGGAAACAGTGGAGCGGACTTGGGGAACATAGAATAAGGCTTGCAAGACCTGACGATAAAGGTTTTTTTATGTTGAAGCTAAGATATATAGTACTTACCAGAGCAGCATATGCAAGAGAAGGTACTTGAGGGCGAAGGGCGATGGGGCTGAAATGACCAGGTCAGGAAAGACTAAGAAACGCGGTTACTCGACAACATACCGGTTTCCTTCCCGAACCGAGTTTTTGAAGGGAGACATATCCGTATCCTCCTTGAAATCTTGCAAGCTCGCTTGGATCGCTTCGTTCAGAGTGTGGTCTTCAGTTGAGGGCACAACCGGGTCCTATGTCATGTCTTGTAAGATAGTTTAGAGGATGTTATCAGAGTGAAGCACATTACATTCGAGCGTACCATCTGCCAATCAGGATGTGGTGCTCTGTCGCTCGGACCAAACTGGGGCCCGGTTTTCGAAGATTCTTGGATCGACATTTGAATCGCACGCGACATATCGTCTTCGTCAACTGTCAGGTCTATCACAGACGAGGAAGATGGGAGTGTGGCAGTTAATGGGACCACTGCGGTCGTCGTTTCCATGGCCTCCCCGTAAGCGGGTTCCGGAGTCGTCCTGTGCTTAGATTCCCAGACATTATTGCCTCTGTCGCCCGCTAGAAGGGCATCCACAGCCTTCTGTATGTCTCCTTTGTGCTTCCGCAAGACCCTCCTTGCGATCGATGCGTCGACACCAGGGACAATCGAGGTACAGAGGTCAACATGCTCGTTTTCGAGTTGCTCCTGTTCGCTGGTGAGCTGCATGGCACTGGTCGCGGATGAATGGAGTACAAGTCGTAAGCGGCAGAGGTGGATAGATTAGTCATCAAGCGACGGCCCGCTTTGAGCGCTACTGACGTCAAACGAAAACCGATGGCTCTCATGGCTACCTACGTGCATTACTGTATCCCCCTCGGCAGATCTATTCTTCTATTCTTTCCAGAATGTACAGTCCCTGGAGATGATGATAAGCATGCCACTAACACAGATGCATACGTTGTTCAAGTTACCGTTAAACACGCGCAGTGAGCTTCAACTGCAGACGTACGATGAACTAACTCACCAACAGCTTTCTAAGGAAATCCGTGGCCAAAGAGTTAACAGGATTCTTTTTGGCACAGCACGAAATTACTGTAGGTGCTTAGCGCTTAACGCTTACCCGGGACTTTAGGCTCTAAAGTCAACCGAATGCATTCCAGAAAGCCATTGAGAGTCTCGTATTTGCGCATATACTCACAGCCTTACCAAAGGAGGTCCATATGAGAGGCCCCGGGTACGTTCTGACGGGGAGTGAGTGCATAAAATTTCCGATCTTTGAACAGTCATTATAAATTGTGAACAACAGGACGAAAGCCTTGGGGATTTGGGAAAACCCTTTCGCTCAACTGGGGAGAGAACGTGATCCGACCATGCGAAGACAAATGGAACTTTGTATTTGAGGTGGAGGAACTACATACTATAGGCGAGATATTAAATGCATGACCATGTTATTGACTTCTCTCTTTCAAACGAACCCCTATATTAGCAGGGATTATTGTTGACTCGGGTATTCCTGGTCATTTTCTTGGAATCCCAATATTGCTCAGACCAGATGGTCGGAATATCCACAAGGTAGTCCTCGAAATTTGAATTCATAGTCGCACTCTTTACGAGATTTTTCTTTTGACAGAAACAAAAAAAGTATACACTATTCATCTACGATTGTAAAATATTCAGACTTATTGAGGGTTATTGTGTTGTAACTAGCTAGTTACAGTTAACGGTCGAAGACCATCGACGACGACATTAACACCACGTGATAAGTAGCCGAACATTCTGGTTTTTCTCCCTTTCCACCATGTCGTCCTCAGAGTTGACTGAGCCTCCAACCGATGCAAGCCTTCAGCAAACCCTCACGAAATCAGGTGGATTTGATAGGTCTTTCTCGCATATTCCGTGTTACTGGACTAACCGTTACCTTCAAGTTAACCATTCAGTTGTTAAAGTTCATCATAATAAGCCTAGGGCAATGGCACTGGATTGGTCCAACGACCATAGCAAGACGTATCGTTTGCTCGATTGGCTCAATTTAAACCAGCTCGAAAGAGATGTCATGTTCTCGGTGCCTAAAAAAGGTCGTCAGCCTGACGTGTTTAAATCGAGAAAGGACTGTTTTATTGAGGCAGCACATTACATATTCACTGTTGAGGACGATCCGACTATCCACCGTGAAATTTCAAAGGACGCAACTCGAGTCGCAACTGCCATTGGAAATAGATTGGAGAGGTGAGTCTCCTTTTGTTTTCACAACTTGAATGGACTGCTCATAAAGAAAAAACAGTTTGAAAAAGAAATATCAAGCATTCAATGTGAAAATAGGATCTGAAGTGTCTATTCTGAAATACGAGAGCATTGTGCCAGGAAGCGATGCACATCAAAAAATTGGTATGCGACCCCTCTTGCGATCATGGAGACGTGCTCATACCCCTTGGCCAGAGAGCCTTTCACTGTGGTTTCCATTTTGGAAGGAGCTGCATAAACATTGGAGAACTCTACCGCATTATAACGAATTCTGGGATGGTGGTCCTCGCACAAATTTGGTTGATCGGCACATTCCTGAGGATCCACCACAGAAAGGCAACTCTGGGCGCAGTCGCGCACCATCCAAAAAATTCCTTCTCTCCAATGAGGGTGAAAACCGTTATCCAACTGGTTCAAATTCTCGAGAGGCCAGAAAAAATGTAAGTAAGAACCGTCAGAAACCCTTTACTTTCTTCGATAACAAGATTTCACAGAACAGTGAAGTAATCATCATCGATGAATTGCCAACAAAGGACGAGGATGAATGTTACCCACGGGAAAGCTCAAGGTATGTTTCGTTAAACAATATAATTGCCTTAAAATTCACACCAGCTGATGATTCCAATTATCCGGAAGGGGACGCAAGCGCGTTCACGCCGAATTTGAAGAAGGCTCATCTTCAGGTCACCAAGGGACAGGAACAAATGGACTTACTTCTGCTCAAAAATTCGAACAAAACTTAGCCGAGCTTGGTCTCAAACGCCAGAAACTTGAAAATGAAGCATTGGAGAAGAAGACTGCAGCGGATATCAGGCGCCTAGAGCTTGAAGCAGAAGAGCGCCGAAGGATCGCGGAGGATAATCGACAACGTGAAAAGGAAAGGTACGAGTTGATAATGAAGTACATGGCCGTCACTGGGACTGGTGCTAAAGGAAATGACGGTGAACACACGTAGGAAGGTCTGTACATCAAATGACTAATTAGTGGACGCGCCAGAAATGCAAAAAAGGAGTGTGCGCGTGACCGCGTTTATGTTTTCCGGTCCGAATTTCGTGAGATTGGCTTTTGATTCTTCTCCCAGGACATCGATGGCCTCACCTACGAAATTGAGTTATCTGGAGGTCGTCGACATTTGCGACAACGTGCACCTGCGCCGCGACAGTACCGGTCTATATGATGTCGCGTACAACTCCGAGCCTCTTGTACCCCTTTATCTCTCCGAAGCCCCTGACAGTCCTGTCATTGGCCTGTTGCGGCCAGTCATCGTAGAGCAACTCAAAATAGAGAACAAGAGGAGCAAGGAAAGTGGGCAAGAGGAACTGTGGGTCTTGAGGCTTGACCACTCGGAACATACAACTCTGCGATCTGGGTTATCGGGGCCCAGCGTGTGTCTTCGAAATTTCTTGGGTACACCTTCGAAGCGGACAGCCGCGCTGAAGGAACTCTGCGAGCGGTGGAGGGACACGGAACTCTTCCCAGACGTCTGTGGGCCCAAGAAATGGAGAGCGGAGATGTACCCTGTCTACGCTGATCCATTCGGGGTCCACGATCATCCGGTCGTTGCTGGACATGAAGTTGGCCTCAATTATGCGTTTGAAATGGAACGCTCTGCGTGTGCGCTGTTTGGACTCGTTACCTACGGTGTGCATATGAGTATCTACGAGGAAATCATACGGGATGACGGCCAGTCCTGCCTGCGCGTATGGGTCCCCACGCGTGCCCTTACGAAGCCAACGTCCGTTGACACACCTTGTTCTCCATATATATAAAGCATCGCTGATGAAATACTCACCTCAGATTCCCTGGTTATCTTGACAATAGTGTTGCTGGCGGTATACCCAGCGGGATGACTGTTTTTGAATCACTTGTAAAAGAATGCATGGAAGAAGCAAGTATCGAGGCCGATATCGTCAGGAAGCATACCAGAGCAGTTGGATCCATAAGTTATTTCTTCAGGTATGACGCTTCACATCATGAAATTAAACGTCAATTCATTGCCGTCTTGCCAGAACTTCCAAAGGTTGGCTACAACCAGAAGTTGAGTGAGTTGCAAAGTATCACCCAAGCGTAACATATTTCAATTTCAACGTTCGAAAGATACGTCTATGACATCCCAATTCCTCCCGGGGTTGATCCAGCCCCGTTTACCCCAAGACCGTTGGATGGGGAGGTTGAATCTTTCGAGGTCTGTATTCCATCAATACTGGATCCCTGGGAGCCATGTCCCTCATCCTTTTATTTCCAGCTCGTATCACAGGACCAACTATTACGGCAACTAAGCTCTGGGCTTTTTAAGCCAAACTGTGGACTTGGTAAGGTGATCTGCCATATCCTCGAACGCAACAGCTGATAAGGTCGACCCAGTCGTCATCGATTTGTTCATCCGGCTCGGATATATTACCCCCGACAATGAACCCGATTTCATGAAGATAATCAACCGACTGCATGGCTCTTTTGACTATGACAAGTGGTGAAGTCTCCAAGACCTTTACTTTCAATAGTCCCATTACTTGTGTGCAATTATGGTTTACACGAACACCGGGAGGATTACTTTTACTTAATCTCCACAGGTCTCCACCTCATGTTTCTTTCTCCACCTCATGTTTTCTCATGGAACGTTCATATTGTCATTATCCACGTGACTTTGACAACCTAATCTGAACAGGACCCTGCTATATGCTGTCAGAGGTTCGATCCAAAATGACCCTTTTTTGGCACTTATGTCCGCAGAAATTTCTGCCATCTATGTCCGCACCGCGATCCGACCTCGGGTTTTTTGGTCGATTCCGTCCGCATGCGGTATCGGACATACTTTTTGGTCGAATATATCCGCATGGCGGATTAGACATAAAATTCATTGAAAAATGTCCGCATAATAACGAAAAATAGCGAATTTGAGTGAAAAAAGGTGGCTAAACGACGCTATCAACATCAGAGTCCTCGTCTGAATCGTCAAACTTCTCGTCAACGGCCATCCTAGGACCCGGTGCTGATTGCGGGGCTCCAGCATCCTTTGCTTTCATCGTCCACGTGAGAGCTTCGAGACTAACATGAAGGGCAGCCTGGCATTGGCGGAGGACTGCTCAATTTGGTAAAACGTTGATCTGTGGTGGCATACAGTAATATTGAAGTGATGGTTGACGACGGAGGCGCATTCAACAAAAAAAAATTCATCTTTGGTTTTGTTAGAGGTGAGGATT
>Ga0307513_10002080_pt1 | contig 28122 bp, 32 predicted proteins | sample 15_EM_MG_FD_202174 | JGI IMG/M metagenome (GOLD analysis project Ga0307513, IMG submission 202174) | Populus trichocarpa ectomycorrhiza microbial communities from riparian zone in the Pacific Northwest, United States - 15_EM | ecosystem: Host-associated > Plants > Roots > Unclassified | place... | reverse complement strand
ACACCTACCGGAAGAAGCGACCACTAAAAGCTGTTTGTGGTTGTGGTTTGTCTCCGGATCGATTTGTTCTCCGGTTGACTCCACCTTTGGCGCAGTAGAGCTTAGGGTGAAGAGTGGCCCTGACAAAACTCTTATCCGATACAGGCAAAAACTTAGAAGACACATGCACCTGAGTCCGGATACATACACCCCTTGACCAAGACTCAGACCTGAAGACCTGAGCCAAAATAGACTCCCAAATACATGCACACTCATCAGGACAAGCACAAATCATAAGAGATACAAAAGAGGATGGTATACAGTCATAAAGAACCCACAGGAATGTTCCAGAACACCATGGAAGCAACAGAACAATGCAGAACCCTACAGAACATTATGGAAACTCACAGGATCATACAGAATCTTACAGAACTCCATAGAACTGGCATCAGCAAACTTGTCCGAACTGGATCTGACCAGATGGAAATTTCTGGTGTGATCAGGCCAGACATTGTCCGACATTGTGCTTGTCCACCAGATATTGTCAGAGAGGGGTGGATACTACCAGTCTATATGTTATTTGTATATTACCACATGATAATACTTGACTTGACCTCTGACTCTCACATTACACAATGGCAGATCTTCAATGCTGTCATTTTGGGTTTTGCTGCCTGTACATAGGAGATGATGCAAAGTGACAAATGGCCTTGTGAAAGGCAGAGTGAGACTTGGACAAGGTCATGAGAATGATTTCAGCACGTGGTCGTGCACTGCAAGGTCCCAGTGAGCATGGGTACCAGGGGTTGTGAGGCCCATCTGCCACATTTGATAAGGGTTGCGACCTGTGAGGCAAGTTGCCTTTTGTGGTAACTCAATAACAGGACTAACACTGGGGGCGAGGGCCTATGGAAACCAGTGATTACATCTTGAACACATTGTAGGCACTGGGTCAAATTACCTTCAATGTATTCACCAAACACATTCAGAGTACTTTTGTAATGTTCTCTGCATATGTTACCTACATGTTACCACCAACCCCAGGCCAATTACATTTCAAATGTGCTTCCCAGTTTTCCCTAAATTATCCCCCACCTATAACCAACTCTCACATTTCAATTCCAGACCAAAATTCCTCACTGTGTACCCTCACATCACATGTAGGTCACATTCTGTGGGTACATCCAGAATGAGCACAGAATGTGATGGTTGGTCCCCACCATGATCTCCTAGTCAAAGCAAATCTTGGTCACATTACAAATGTGCATACACACTGTAATCAAAATGTGCCTACCTGGTTCATACCAATCACATTACAGATGTACAGGATTGCTGTTTTCTCAATGTTCCCACCAATGATAGGTTGAACTCTTTTTAAATGTTCCCACAATTTTCTCCCTCGGTTACATTACATTGAAAAATAAGACACTTTACAAATGTGTTCTCTGATACCAGGCCAGCTCCATTGCATATACATTCTGTATGTGTCCTGAATTTTCCCACAATGTTCATGGTAGTTTATCTGGATGGATACATCACAACACAATCTCAACTTCAAATGTTGGTGTTCAGGTTGGGGTTATGTATTTTTGGTGTTAGGGTTAGTGTTGTGTTGGCCCACTGGTGGGGGTTGGAGTTGGGATTGGGGTTAGAGTTGGGTCAGAGTTGGATCAGAGTTGGGTCAGGGTTGGGTCAGGGTTAGATCAGGGTTGAGTCAGGGTTGAGTCAGGGTTGGGTTGAGGTTGGTTCCATAGTGGGTGTCAGGGCCTCTCTCACCCTAAGCTCCTGGTACTCCGACTTCTCTAGACTAGAAGTCTCTTCAGGTGATCCAACTTGAGCCTGGGACAGACCAGTAGGTATCCTATAACACAAAGGACAATAGCGAGCACGCTCAGGGTGATGCTTGCCTCAAACCTGGGTTCCACTTGAAGAGAAGGACTTGACTCGTCTGTTTGACAAGGGAGAGAGAGAGAAGGAGAGTGAAGAGAATAGAGTTCTCGGCAGAAAATAATCTCGCTTGTCTGTAACAGCACTAGGGGCTGAGAAGGGGAGAGGATTTCCTGAGATTCAAAAGCTAAAGAAAATACAACAACTATTGAGGGAGTTAAATACTCGAGAGAGGCGTGACAGTGACTGTAACTACTTCAACTAGAACCTCGAGGAAGGAGAGAGAATAATTGGGAACCTACAAAGGTTGTGTGGGAACACTAGTAACTTGAAAAGTTCTAGTGGGTCTGCTGACGAAGTGAGCGGTCTAGAAATGAATAAGGAAGATGCGCCCTATGAAGGTGAAACTGGAACAGAAGTGGGGCATCTGGAAGATAAGAAAGGTCCAAGATAAGTAATGTTCTTGAAGTCCGGTTCGCATCCGGTTCGGGCAAAATCCGGTGAACGCGAACGCTGAACTTGACCACAATTCCCAACGGCCCTGAACGCGAACGCGAACGCACGTTCAGTTCAGGTTCGGGTGCTCTCCGTTCGGTTCAGGTCCAGTTCGGGTTCGAATGTTGAACGCATTGATAGCCAGCAATTTTTTATTTCGATAGTAGATAGGGCTCGTAACACAAGGTGCATAGAAGGGTTTTTTAGAGCAGAAAACTGTAATAAAAACCTGATGAAAAGTATAAATACTATTAGCCTATTTTTCATCTTAAAAAGTGTAATTAAATCCAATCTTTTCCAGAGATCATGACTGACACAACAAGAAAAGATTGAATTTAATTACACTTTTTAAGATGAAAAATAGGCTAATAGTATTTATACTTTTCATCAGGTTTTTATTACAGTTTTCTGCTCTAAAAAACCCTTCTATGCACCCTGTGTAATGTATTTTACACATTTGTCTAAGTCGCCCTTTGGGCATTGTTTGCTGCTTTTTCAGTCACAGCCTCCCGACGATGTTTCTCCTTACAATGTGCCTTAACAAATTTCAGGCATCCAAAAGTACTGGCCGAGATTTTACCACGGCGTTTATCGGCATCGAGACCTGCACTCGAGAATGCCCTCTCCGAAGCAACTGAGGAACCCTGGACTGGGAGGTAGTCGAGAGCAATCCTGGCAAGGGTTGGGAACCTTGCAGCATTGTTCTATGAAACATTGAACCAGAACTCACGTAAGTTCAACAAACATACAAACCTTCCACCATTCCGGGTTTAATGCACAGTTTTCGGCCATAGTGAGAGTGCCCGCCTGACGGAGAGTGTGTGCTTGAGAGTCAGCTTCGCTGTGCTCTCATGCCACTTCCTCCGGCGGATCAATACTTCAACCCTATACTAGACTACTTAAGCTAGGATACATCTGACGGGTTCGAACGCGTCCGAACATGTTCGGACGCGTCCACTAATCTTCGCCGTGTGGGCGAACGTGAACCGAACCGCATGAGAACGCGGCGTGAACTGGACCAGGCGTTCGGTTGCCGTCGGTCGCATTCGCGTTCAAACTCAGGTTCAGCGGGTTCTGAACCGGACTTCGAGAACATTAAAGATAAGAGTCCTGTGTCATGAGGTCATGAAAGACATGATAAATTATAATCATAAGACAAGAATGAGGGGAAAATGACGAATGATGATACCAGATGATGCAATGAAGGTGGAATCCTACTATAGTGCTGATCAAGTGGGCAGTCACTAGCCTCAAGCGAGGGATGATGCACAGCCTCGAGTGGTGTTGATGTGGGTTTGGAAGAATGATGGGAGATAGGTATGTCGGACCAAAGGATGGGCTCTAGACATATATAAGTCTGGTGAAGATGCCGAGCATACCTTATTGGATCCCTTCCAACCCTTCCTACCAATGTTCTAACCCGAAATGTCCTATACTGCTCCTTCATCCAACTGCACCTTCCTGACTCCTTCCAAGGAGAAGATTTCTCAAACTGATGCTCGCTCCCATGTTGCCAATGTCCTTGGAATGGTGGGCTATCCTACAAACTTGGAGGTCGGCTGACTCTGAATTTGAAATTAATCAAATACTGAGCCAGCTGTTGTAGATGCAAAGATTTATCATCCTAGGAGCTTTGAGTCCAACTCCTGAGTCTCGTCTGAAGACTTTCGACAAATACTTCATGGATGATAACCTCTGGTGTCAAGCCATGTCCACTGGGCAGTTCCTGGACGATCATCGCTGAGGCCAGATGATGAATGGGGATGAGAGAGTCCTCTGGTCAATGATTCGTCTGGAGATCTTGGACAAAGAGGGGATTGACAAGCCCTGGGATGCTTCAACGAGGTCAATGAGGCATAGTGCTGTTATTGGAGACAGATTGTGGTCGCTGGTTGAGAAGGAACAACAAAGGGTCTTTTCTTCTCTTCCGTTGTTGTTAACAAAAGAGACTGAAAAGTTGTTCCTAGGGTGATTGCCTCGAGAGGGACTTGTGAGAGGCTCACGAGACCTTGAGCGAGTTGAGGGTCGAGGTCGAGGAGATGAAGATAGTACTCGAGATCATGGCAGCCTCGAACAAGACCTGTGATGACAAGTATAATCACGAACTCGATAAACATCAAGAACACTTGAATCGTCATGGGGAGCAGATTTGAGGTCTTGATTCGAACACCACCAAATTGGACATCCTTGAAGACAAGCACTACCAGCTTGCGGATGAAGTCGCAGCCATGGAGGATCAATTATGTCATTGCCACCAATCCATAAGTCGATCAATTGTTGTGATCTTCAATTATTGATAGATCGTCTTGATCAGGGGTATCGTCTTGATGGTTCAAGTTGCATTGGAGATGAGGAGGGCTCAGAGCTTGGATATGCTGAGAATGATGAGTATGTGACTCTGCCTGAAGAAAGTCGACTGGTGCCTGTTGAGGAACCGCTTCCTCCAGCGGAACTGGTGATTTATGCTCCAGACAATGAGGGAGACTTGGACATTGAAGTCTTTGAATTGGTCAGGGATAGGGAAATGGACTGCCAGGTATGGCGCCACTCAGTACAAGATGACTTGTTACTGATAATTGCCATTCTGTAGATTCCCAGCGTTCTCAAGGAACAACTGATCCTAGGGAGGGATGCTTCGAGAGTTGAAGATGAATGTGATGCCTTGTCTCGAAGGCTCAAGGAGCACAAGATTCGTCAAGAGGAGGTTTGTAGTCGCTGGGATTCCAAGCTTGGGTATCAAAGGGCTTGAAGGACTAAGCCTTATCAAACAGCCCGAAAGTCCTGTTGTGGCAGTTGAGTCCTCGAGGCTGATGATTCCATTGCCTTCGAGAGCAAGGGTAACTCTTGCAGCAAGGATTCCTCTTCCTCCAAGTCCAGGGTCAACCAATTCTATCACCTCAAGCCCAACCGTGAACTGCGACATGCCCTTCGAAAGGCTGGGGTCAAGCTCAATGATCGATCTTCAAGCGAATGTTCTTCTGATGAATGTTCATCCTCGGGTGGAAGCACTCCTCAAGGAAAGGTCAATCACATTGCCTGAGGATAATGAGAGGTTGAGGGCGCTCATGGAGCAGGTTTGACTCTGAAGGATGGATGAATGGTATGGTTGAGTGTACCGGAGGGTTGATGTGGGTCGGTGGGAACTGCAGTTTCAAGTTCCTCTTGAGCTCAAGGAAGGGGATCGCATCATTGGTACACTGACCGAGGATCATGATGACCTGTTCTCAAGGTCTGCTTCTCCAGCTTTGTACCATGGTGAGGTCTTGGACTATGACCAAAGTGAAGAATCGTAGTTGTTGTATCATATCTTGTATCATTGAAAAGGTGGTAAGCCTTGAATCAATTTGTTTCCTTGTCTTGTCTTGGTTGTTCATGAGGGAAATGAGTCGAATGGTAAGGAGTGTGTTCGAAGAAGGGAGGTCTTTGTAGATTGCTATGAGTTCATTGATGGTTTTGAAAATTTTATTTCAGCTTTTTCTGTTAGCATTGCAGGTGCGCTGACAGTGGGGATGAGATGAGAGGGAGGAACTATAGGAACATGGAAAGGCAGTCTCAGGGGGAGAATTACCAATTTCATCCTAATAAATCAGAATGAAAACTTGCTGCAATACCCACAGCAATTTGGCTGATTATCTTACAACTGCAAGTCTTCAAGAATGCACATAGCCTACAGCAACCAGTCATCTATTTGAACATCTGTATTTCTCAAATACCAGATCAATTTTAACATATAGATACATATATGGGTAATGGAAAAAAGGATAAAAATGCTGGTATTGGCTAAGAGGTAGCTAGAGTCTTCAAAAAGATAAATGGATTGGAAGGGAAGAGAGTGATGAAGAGCAGAGGAGGGGGAATCACATGAGCATGATTATATGAAATCCAGAAATATTCCCAACACAGGGTGCATGAAAGAGTTTTTTAGAGAGATAATTATAAAGAAAATATAAGAAAAACCATCAGCTAATTTTGTGTTCTAAAAATGTAATTAAATTCAGACTTTTTCCAAGATCCTGAATGGCATAACAAGGAAACTTTGAACTTAATTACAATTTTTTAAGATGCAAAATAGGCTAATAGTATTTATACTTTTTACCACATTTTCTTTACAGTTTTCTGCTTCAGAAAACCCTTCTATGCACCCTGTGCAAGGCCTTATTGATGGATTGTGTAAGGGCAATTATGCAAGTCAATTGTGAGGTCATTGTATCTGTCCAGAATGGGCATTCCTGGAGCTGTTTTGTTGAGCTGATGGACCAGTGGGAGTTGGGTATAAACAGTTTTGCTTGAGGACACCCAGTAAACTGGGTGCAAGCTGTGGGGAGGTAAAGGAGAGTGTGTGATAGAGTGGAGCACAGAAAGGGAGTGTGTAATGAGGGTGGCACACAGATGAAGGGGGTAGAATTGAGGGTAAATGGACTATGTAATGAAATGTGGGGTATTTAGAGCTCACAAAAAGCCTGGATACAAAACATAGATACTAAAGCATAATATATGGGCAAACAAACTATATAACAAGATGCTGGATATCTAAGATGGGCAAAAAGTTTGGATATAAATGTGGATACTAATGTGCAATGTATACTGTATGCAAACAAAAGGGTAAAAAGAACCCCCAGCAACAATGCTTGACAACCAGTAAACTGGAAATAAGCAGGAGGGAAGAACAAGGAATATATATGCAACATACTACTCTATGCACAAACAAAGGGTAGTAAGGGCCCTGGAAACAATGCTTGATGCCCAGTCAATCAGGCACACGTAGGAGGGAAGAATGAGTGATATTACAACCAGTAAACTGGATGCAATGGGGGGAAGGGCAGAAAATGTTGTACCCAGTCAACCAGGCACAATGTGGACAAATGGAAGAAAAAAGTGGCACAAAAGTGGGAAATTGATCAGGTTGAAGCACTCAACTGTGTCAGCGCGTTTGCTGTCATGAAGAAAACCCTGTTCAAAATTTTTATAAATCAACAAAAGCACAAGATATTCACGACGCTCGACGACCAACTCGAACATCACACTCCTTCACTCTCCATTTCTTTCTTCCTCTTACGACACACGATGCATAAAAGACAAGAAAAGAAGACATCATATTGGTACACTAGGGTCAATTGCCCTCCACAACCGATACACGAGTATACTAGTCATCATCAAGATTCCCCTCGAAGTCATGGACCTCTCCTTGGTCCTCTGCAAGAACACTCTCGGCTACTTCCTCAGCCAAGGTCCCTCCTACCGAAAGACCAGTTCCATCCGATACCTCGTCTGTCGCCATGAGATCGGATCGCGCAAGAAACAAGAGTTGTTGAATCTGGATCTGATCCATCACCTGACTCAATGACTCGAGGACTCCCCGAATCATCAAGCCTCTCTGGCTCGAGTGAAGAACGACTGCTCTCAGCTCCTGAGCGCTCATCGTCTGCCTCTCTCCCACTCCTACGGTATTCGAAACCTCCAGCTCTTCTTGCTCGAAGATAGTTGGCACGGAATGCCTCTGATGAAGGAAGACCGCGGAGTTGTCCTTTGAAGTAGTTCAAACGGACATAAGGATGGTACTTCGCCAACGGAAGAGCCCCAGCTGAGCAGATGCAACGTTGCCCACTTACAGAAGATCCTAGGATAGGTTGTTCATCAAGGACCCGCGTCATCAAGTCGAACTCTTCCCTAGAAACGATGGGAAGGACTTCTTCTTCTTGATGCAAGGGCGACATCGACCGTTCCTCGGCCGAACTCCCTGTGCTCTCCTCGGAATCTTCTTCCTCTTCCATAAGCGCATCAGATGGCACCTCGGCAGAACTTGCATCCTGGGTTCAGATGTTTAGACTAGTCGACAAGGACTGGACTAACCCCCTGAACCTACCTGGTTCACAGTCACTTCCAGCTCGCCCACAGGCACCATCAGAATTCGACTCGCCCCAGCCAGCGGCGCTTCATGATATGACGAATCTGAGGAATACTCCAACCCCGACTCCTCAGTGGGAACATCGGCCGACTGCTACTAAGAGTCAACGTTGTGGTTAAGGTCACAACAAGAAGACTCTTACCTTGTCACCACAAGTACAGAGTCTACTCTGCATATGCCCCACTAGATTTGTCAAGTCGTCAAGCCTCCCTTCCAAGGCCTCAACCCTCTGGGCATCCACCGCGCTGTTCGACTCGAAGAAAGCGACGTCCATCTGCAAGGACTCGATCAAGTTCAGCTGAGCTCTCCTTCCTTGCTCCAGCTCATGAACTCGAAACAAGACCTTCGAGTAGTCCTCCTCGAAGCTATGGATCATCGCTTCGTGCTCCTTCAACTTGTGTTCATCTAGGCCGACCCAACCTCCTAACACGGACAAATCCTTGTCGATCCGACTAAAGACATCAGTGGCATCAGTCACACTTTGACGCCACTCTCATTCCAAGGCATCTCGCTGACGGTTCAGTTAGTTGAGAACTTAATTGTTCTACAACAGCTGGACCTACCCGTTCCTGGATCTCCATGACCCTCGTCCAGATCCGGACACTGGTAGCGGTCCCCAAGCGCACAGCTTGCTTCGCCTGGTTCAACAATTTGTCTTCGCCCTCCCAGTTAAACGATCCCATCCTAAACAACAAAGCTAGGACAGGATCTCTCCATTGGTCCCTATCGCTCGTTCTCCATGTCTCGGCGGTCCTGATCGCAAAACCCCAGAGCCTATCATCATAGTGACACTCTCCGAGGATGTCATTGACATCTCCGGAGCGCATCCGACCCATGATCTGCTCAAAAAGGTTAGCATTCAGACCACTCGAGAACAACAGGAGTATACTAGCCTCGATGGGACTAGGATAGGCGGCATTAGGGTCGATCCAACTCCGCGTATGGCCTCGATTGTCACAACGGGTGATTTCTCCCCAATTGTTGGGAGCGACGTACACGGCACGAGAACCGACAGAATTATCAGTGCTGGCAGCATTGCGGATAGACATAAAGAGGTAAAGTGTTGTTGTGGATGGTGAAGTGGTAGAAGGTTTGACGGGGATTGATCGCATATCCACCCTGCTTATATGCTTTCCATCTATCCCCTGGACGCTACCTTCGGTCCGAACCTTCTTCCCACCATCAAGGATTCACTCTATTCCCCATCACCGCTCACACCTCGCAACACCGCTCGCCCAAGCTCATCACCGCTCATGTCATATCTCGCTGCCCACCTTGATTCTCCTGCCTAGATCTTCGACGTCATCCATGACATCATTCTACTCCACCATCGTCATCAATGACTTCATTCCTTCGTCATCATTGCATCATCATGACACACTTATGACCTCACAACCTGGACTATCTCTCGGACATGTTTCGGACTCATCTTTGATGCCCCTTCACATTCACTTCCTTTACACGTTTCACTTTCACCTGCATCATTGATCATTAGCCCCTGTTTCACTCGGATCATTCATTTATCCACCCCGACCACTATCTTTCCATTTTTGGTACTTATTACCCTTTTTGGTTTTGGTAGTTCCCACACACTCATTCCCTTCTATTCTTTCCCTCCTTTCTCTCCCTCACACTGGTTTTGCATTGTTCCGGTTACACTTGTCACTGTCACAACCACTCTTCCTATATAGGTAGATAGATTGTGGCTGGTGTCTCCTTAGCTTTGCAATTCCAGGAAATCCTCTCCCCTTCTCAGTCCTTTTGCGCTGTTACGGACAATCGAGTCTTTTTCCTTTGGAAGAAACCCCAGCCCCCCTCTTGCTCTCCCCCACTCAGTTCTGATCACTTAATCGACGTTTACCCTTCACTCCTTAGTCGAGTCAAGACCGTCGCTCTTCGTGATAAGCCCTCGGTTTGAGGCTCACATCCCACAATCGGGCTCGTGATTGTCCTATCTGGTTAACCCAGTTGTGCAGCAGGAACACCTACCGGAAGAAGCGACCACTAAAAGCTGTTTGTGGTTGTGGTTTGTCTCCGGATCGATTTGTTCTCCGGTTGACTCCACCTTTGGCGCAGTAGAGCTTAGGGTGAAGAGTGGCCCTGACAAACTGTGATTGGACATGATCTTGGCATCACAACCTGCCAGGTCTAAAACTTTGGAAGGCACTTCTACTTCCAGATAATGACATGGCTTGGAATGCAGCCTCTGCTTTAGACCTGTGCTTCCTTCCTCAACCCCCAACCACTTCCCCCCTCATTTCTAACTGATTTATCAGGTGGAAATGTTTACCCCCCATCCTAATGGTTGGTTCCTTTTGCCTCCCTCTCTCTCCATCCTCATTTCCACCTGATTTATCAGGTGCCAATGACCTGACCCTTCTATCTGCTCTATGTGCCTGCCTATGACTTGTTGGCTATGCCCTCATTTCTGCTGGACATATCAATGTTGGTGACCCTTGTTTGTTTATGCTGAGCACAATCCCCTGTTCCACATTCACTTGACCCTCTCTATCCTCATGACCAACACCTCCATCTGGATGGACACTGCCTGTTTCCACTATCCCTCCCTTATCTGTTTTCTGCTTTCCACCCCATTCTCCCTCACACTTTCATTTCCACCTGATTTATCAGGCATTAATGAGGCACATCCACCTTACACACTGATCCTGGCTTCTCCATCATATCCCACCCCCCCCCTGGTACTTGTTTGTTATGCGTCCTGTTCACACCCCATGTCAGTCCTGGCAGTACCTCCTACCTCAGAACTTGCCCAATAAATGACCCCAGCACCTTTTGTTCACACTTTTGGAGAGAAACAATGTATTCAGAATGATCCATATGGTTTTTGGTCCTTAGAAACTTGGGAGGAAGGCTGCAGGGGGGGTCACCCAGTTACCATCCACAATGGACCACAATGTCTCACTTTGCCAGTATCTCAACACCCAGCTACCCTCTCTACTATGCTTTCTATATGATGACGTAATATTTACCAAATTAAAATAACATGTTGTTGTGCAAACTGTGATCTTCACATTGCAAAGAGACATCATCACATGTCTTTTCATTTGCTCATCATTAACCACCCACAACCAAAAACACCCCCTTCTCCTTACCCTCTCTCACATTCTCCAGTTTATACCTGATTTATCAGGTGTCAACATTTTTCACTGTCTCTTGTCACTGGACTTCCTCAGATTCATCACTCAACCTTGGTCCAACCCACAAATTTTGCATAAGTTCCCTAGACTTCAAAAACAGGTCCCTCTGCCCATTCTAGCACCCTTCACTTGCTTTGCACCCAATTTATCAGACATTAAGCACTCAAGCTATAAAGCCCCACAAGAATCCAGCATACACTGTACCCCCACCCAAAGGTTCATGTTCACCAGTGTGCTTTTCATCTTTAGCATCCTAACTGTGTTTGCTCTGATCACAGCAGCATTGTGTGAGTCATTGTATTTGACATCATCATCAACTTACAAATGATTCATCATCATAACTTGGATCATTTGACTTAACTTTGACTTCCTGCCCTCAGACTGCTTGGACATACCATATATAGAGCTAGTCAGTCACCAGGTCAATCACACTGACCTGCTAGTCTGAACACCCAACATCATAATTTCTGGGGGAGTGAAAGTTTACGCATGGTGTTTTGAATAAAATATGGCTTATTTTTTTTCCCCTTTGCCATATCTTCCCAATCCCCATAAGCAAACCCAAGAGAACATGGTGGAGAGAACATTTTGCTGATCACCCTGGGTTTCCGACAAAGCTTGCAGTGAAGCCTTCATTGCATCAGAAAGAGGGGCAACAAAGGCTAATAAGGTATACTGTAAAGCATGTCTACTGGCTGATGTCAAGCAGCTCATGAAAGAGGATATCCACTCTGTTGTCAATGGAAGGATTACTATGGTGTGGAATAAAGTCACGATGGAAGACTTTCGTGAGTTAATTGATCCACACGAGTTCAATATGAGCCCAAGGTTAATTGGAGTGTTGCATAGTGTGGAAGAGCATGCAGAAGGCTGGTAGAGGAGGATACCTTCATTATACCCCTTCTCCATGTCTCAATCACCTCAAGTCATGCAAACACCAGCCAGCAGATGTACAACACCGGGTGAGGTCTGAAGCATCTCTGAAGAAAGCTAGTGTGTGATACTCTCTGTATGGTCTTCCTGCACAGGCTCTTGGTGGTTGATTTTGAGTTTTACTGACTGGGAATACTGTGATTACACTGCTGGGAACACTGCAAAGAAAATTCTGAATGAGCCACTTGGGGAAATTTTGGATACTTTCTTTGGGAAAATTGTGAATTTTCCCATGATGTTCCTGATGGGAACACCCTGGTCACATGACCTGGAATACTGTGAATGTACTGACCATCTCCTGACCCAAGGACACTGCAGGGAAACTGGCTGGGGATATTCTGAATGAACTTGCAATGTACCAGGTGGGTTTTTGCCTGGTACTTTGTCCATGTTCTTGTAATGAACTTGTGATGTACCAGCTCAGGATACCACCCCTTGCCCTCAGTGACTCTCATTCTGGACTTTCATGAACACATTTCACATTTATCTTTGATGCTCCATCACATTAATTTCTCTCATATGTTTCACATTCATCATGCATCACAGATGTTATCCTTTGTTTCACATGACCACTCACTTTGTCATCAGACCCACTATAACCTTATATGGTTATATTGTTCCCATACTTTCCTTCTTTCTATTGTTTCTCTTCTTTCTCTCCCTTGCAAGGCTGTGCTCAAGTCACAGTCACAGTCACAGTCATGTCCACTCTTAGTATATAGGTGGCTGGATTGTGGCTGGTTTCTCCCCAGCTTTGCAATTCCAGGAAATCCTCTCCCCTTCTTAGCCCTCTGTGCTACTACAGACAAGTGAGTAGTTTCCTTTAGAATACACCCTCAGCATATCTTGCTCTCCTCCACTCAGTTCTCATCTCTTAATCAATAAATTAAGTCACTCTTCAAGATAAACCCTCTAGGTTTGAGGCACACATCCACCTCAGCTGGCTTGTGATTGTCCTTTGTGATTAGGAACACCTACCAGAAGAACACAACTTCACTAGTCTGTGAAGTTACCTATCTCTTGTGTAGGACTTGGAGTAGTCCTTGGGCAAGAGAAGGTCATTGGCACAGTGGAGCATTAGGGTGAAGAGTGGCCCTGACAATGGATGGCATGTTGTTGATTGAGAGTTGATCATGATATATATGTCATGCACGAGTCAGTCATGCTGTCACTTGCAGTAACAATGTGCTGCTCACTGCAGAACATCTCCACAATTGCCACCATAGAGGCTGGTATGTTATCACCTTGTTATCCATAATTTGCTGGGCTCACAACATACATTACCAGAGGAGGCACTCTCTCATGCTGACCAAACATTGCACTTCACACTGGACTCCCACTCCTTAGCACTCTGTTCTGGGGTAATGCAATCCTTTCTGTCAATTTATCAATCTCTCAACCACTCACAACTATCTGGGTTGAGCACCTCCAATATCTTTCTGCCATTAAGAGCAATGCACAGAGGAACAAGGACCCATTGTACTGCACCTGCAGACTTTGTGAGGCTGAACATGAAGACGCAGTAATGTTGACCCTCCTCATCAGAGGGTTTATAATTTCCCTTGACATCTTGCCTTTGTCAAGGTGTGGACCAAAATGGTAAGCAAAGTTCCTGGTTTCCCACATAGATACAGCTGATTCCTATGATCCCTGTTCCAGGCCACCATCTTGTCTATTATCCCAGCGCATTGAGATTGGGGCTCTGGCCTCAAACTCAAATTTTGTAAGGGCACTCCAGGGGATAAAGAACATTCATTCATCCTTCACTGCTCAATGTCCCCCATGGGGCTTGGATGTGTGGATGCCTCCTGTATCTCAATCTGGTATACTCCAGGTTGATTTCATCACCCTATATCTATCATCAGATAATGGTCTCCTACCTGCTGAGCTCAATGTATTGCATGACCCCAATGGTATCCTTCAAGCAATCATAGGGAGATTGGAGAATAGGTTTTATACTGAAGACAACAGGGTTGAGTACTTGAGGACAAAAAACAAACATGATGTTTACTTGTATGTGTTCAAACCAAAATCATACCTCTATTCATGATTAACATCTATCAGCATCGAACCAATGGAACCTCTTCACATCCACCCAGGCCTGTTGGTTGAACTGGCCATTGGGTTTATTGTTGCTCCCACAGGTAAGGCTAAGTTGTCCTTGAAGTGGAGATTTTTTTCTGTATGTGTCCTCAACACATCTCTCCAGGAAGTAAGTCCAAGAGCTGTATAGTGTGCTTGAGTTTCTCAAACTTACTGTTCTGCAGGAATTTGGTTCTGGTATTCCACAGCCACCCAAGCCTGCAAGAAAATTAACAGTGTGGAGATTTTCTCTGTACACAAAGCAGGGGGATAAAGGGAGCACAATGGATGAAAGTACCTAGCTTTGTTTACCTATATCCAAGTGTGGGAACCACACACTGTTATGTTTTGATGATACCGTGTGACTGATTCCAGCCCACTTGGGGTGTCTGAGGTGGCAACAATCTAACATAAATGCCCATGGCAATGGTGTAGGGTGTTACAGGATCAAACATACAGTAACCTAATGAATGTCTACACAAGCATGGATGGGGGTCACACCACAAGTACCATTATGATAGAAGCACATGAAACAAAGGGGGAGGTGGGGTAACATTTTAGAGGCAACACATACTCATGATATACAGTGCCACCAATTCAAATCAGCCGATGTTTCACAGCAACTACCTGCCCCCTTCCACCCACCTGCTGGCTACAATTAATGCTCCACACTCTCATTGCAATCCCCATACCATCAGCCAACTCCCCAGGAATAGCAGAGTTGGTCTACACCTCTGTGTGACAATGGTAACAATGCTACCAATATGCTCAACCCTGGAGATGCTGAGAGCATCTCCAAACTACACATCCCTACCTTGGGTTGGTAGGGTGCCAGGGCACACTATTGGACTTGTAGTTTCCTTGCCATTCATTTTCCTCTTCTTTGGGTGCTCTACACTGTAGTGGAATTCACGGTGGATCAGCAGGAAGAAAGGCTGATGATTCCCTTGCCATTGAGGGCGAGGAGGTTGATCGCTTCCGGGACCTTGCTCCCAATCAAGAGTTGCATCGAAGCATCCACCGAGCTTGAGGATCAGTCGGGGATCAAACACTCATTGGAGACGTTGGCCTTAGAGGACAGATCGCTATCGAGCCACTTTCTCAATTCTGTCAGGATGAGCTCGAGGCTTTCGGAAGAGGTGGTGGGTCAAGTTCCGTTGATGAACATTCTTCCGAGGCTCAAGACAGTTGCCGAGGAGAGGAGTCTCTTATTGTCTTTGCCTGACGATGAGGAGCGGCTTCGAGGGATCATGAGCCATGTGCTGGTGAGGAGTCTCTGGGGTTGGCGAGGGAGAGTGGTGTATCGCATGGATGCCAGTCGTTGGAAGATGGAGTTGCACATTCCCTTGGGGTTGGATGAAGGGGACTGCATCTTCTCAACTCTGACTAATGCTCATGACTCTCCTGAGCGTTCTACTTCTCCGGCGTCGTACCACGGCGAGATTCTTGATTTTGACGAGGACAACGAGTAGAATATCATATCTTGTATCATTGAAGAGGCAGTAAGCCTTGAATCAATTTGTCTTTTTGTCTTGTCTTGGTTGTTCGTGAGGAGAAACAATTTGAATGGTAAGGAATGTGTTCAAAGAGGAGAGGTCTTCGTAGATTGCTATGGGTTTGTTGACGGTTTTGAAATTTTTATTTCGGCTTTTCTGTTAGCATTGCAAGCGCGCTGACAATTGTGATTTGCTTGATTTGATTAAGTAAATCTTGAGTTCATGACATATATTGCATTATGCCATCATGTTGTCACATCACACCATCATATTGTCCTATTGTACCATCACACCCTATCATTACCTGTGATTGAAATGATTGGGGAATGTCCTGGCTGTGATGGGAAAGATGGGGAACTGTCACTCTGCAACAGTGAAAGATGGGGAACTATCATGCAGCAGCAGGAAAAGTTGGAGAACTGCTGTACAGTAATGGTGAAAGTTGGGGAACTGTCAAACTGCAATGGGGAATGATGGGGAACTTTTCCCATTGCAGAGTGACAGTTCCTCAACCTTCCCTGTTGCTGCATGACAGTTCCCCATCTTTCACTATTGCAGAGTGACAGTTCCTCATCTTTCCCATCACAGCCAGGACATTCCCCAATTGGACCCAAAACTTACCCACTGGGCAAAGTAGAAGAAATTTATCACAAACTCTCAAAAAAACTCTCAATTTGCTTGCCAAGTAAGACTCCCTCTGCCCCCAATGAGGGAATTGCAATGAAAATTCTCTTTTTTAGAAATCATTTCTAAATTTGGAAGCCACACAACTGCCATTAATTGCCTAAAAAGCAAATTTCCTTTTTGGAAAGTTATATGACCTACTTACATCATCTAGCACTCCCACTAGGCTATCTAATCTAATCCCTAATCTAATCTCCAATCTCCAATCTCCAATCTCTAATCTTTAATTCTCTAACCTCTAACCTCTAACCTCTAATTTCTAATCTCCAATCTAATCTCTAACATCCAATCTAATCTAACATTACCCCTACCAAATTTAGAAGTCACATAATTGCCTAAAAGGCAATTTTCCTAAAAATGCAATTCTAATCTCCCAGATCAAAGACTTTCTCACTAAAAAGATTTTTTTTTGGGAAAATTATATAACCACTTATATAATCATGTACCCTATCAGGCTATCTAATCTAATCTGCCCATCAAATCACCCATCAAATCATCCATTTTGGGAAATTTCATCACCTCCAGGTCATATGACCTGCTTATCTAAATACCAGGAATATGTGCTAAAAGATTAGAATCAGATATTTATCTTGTTATACTGTTAGAAAGAGTAGAATTAGTTTACAGTAAAGTTAAAAAAAAATGGAAGAGAAAAGGGTAGTTGAAAGGGCAATCTAAAAAGTTTCATTTTTTTATCCACTATAGCCCACATAAAAGCATAAATCAAGTTTGTTGTTTTTGCTGTAGTAGAAAGTCCCACTAAAGGATGTTTTTTTCATGTATTTATATAGGCTTTATTATTCTCAAAAAGGCTGATATGTGCCCAGTGTCAGAGATAAGGTTGGGTCCAACAGAGCATAAATGTAAATGTATTTAATTGTGTACATATCCTAATATACAGGCAGAATTATGGAGACTGGGGGGGAGATAATTTTGAGATTTCAAACAGGGTAGGTAAGTTTCCTGTAAGGTCATTTAGCCAGGTCTGCAGTTCTGAGAATAAGAAAAACACCCTGTGGCATTGCATACCATTGTATGCCAGACTTTAATTATGTGATGGCCAATGACTAATGAATTTGTTTTGAAGTAGACTAGACCATGGACATCAGTAATCCAAAGTGTTCCATGCTCCAAGATTCACCCCTGAATACTAGCACATTCTTAATGAACATGTGGTCAGTGATCTTCTGGTCAGGTCTGAGCCAAGTGTTTCTGCAGGCACTTAGCTCACAGCCTTTGGCAACAACCTCACCCACAAGGCTGATGGTAAGCTCCTGAAGCATATTCCCCCTAGACTGGAGATTAGCACTAATGGGGAATAATGTGGTGCAGAAGTTTTTGGTGTTCCTGTTTTTCCATGTGGTTGATCTTGCAATGAAATGGGTGCCATAATCAATTGCAGTGAGGAAGTCAGGGTTATCTGTCAAGGCTGTAGCAAGGTTGTAACCTGGAGCAGATACTGGGGCAGAGAGGGTCTTATCTGGGAGGCCAATTGAGAGTTTTTTGAGAGTTTGCTCCCAATTTACTCCCAATTTTACCAGTGGGTAAGTTGTGAGTTTGTTCAAAAGAATATGCTAAACTATCCACCAGGTATCCTTTGAATGAGCCCTCTGGATCTTTCACAATTTTGTTTAAAACCTACTCACAATTTGCCTAAGTCACTCATTGAGAGTTCCTTCAAAAATTACCCAACAATTTGATTACAATGGACTCAACTACACAATCAATGGTTCTTTGAGAGTTTTTTGAAAAGAGCCCACCAGGGATATTGTAACTACATTGCTGGGCAGTTTCCAAAAGAACTCTCAATGAGTGAATGAAGCAAGTTGTGGGTAGGTTTTAAACAAAATTGTGAAAGATCCAGGGGGCTCATTCAAAGGATACCTGGTGGATAGTTTAGCATATTCTTTTGAACAAACTCACAACTTACCCACTGGTAAAATTGGGAGTAAATTGGGAGCAAACTCTCAAAAAATCCTCAATTTGCCTCCCAGATAAGACCCCCTCTGCCCCCAGTTAGCCTTTTCTGTATACCATTAGTCAAGTAGCTTCTGTCCAGAAGCTTGTTGCAGATTCCCAGTGGGAAATGGGTATGTGTCTGGTTGAGTGAAACCACTGGTGTTGGTTAACACTTACTTGTCTTGATAAGACATGCCAATGTTGTGCAATTGGCCCACTGTCATCCTATGTCAGTAATACCTCAGGCTCATGAGGCTATTCAGAGAACCACTCTAAGTTTGTTAATAATATCAACCGATACCAATGGAAGGTAAGCAGTTCTGTGGTCTCTAATAATGTGACTGCCAAGGAGATTCTCATTCATCCAACAAAGAGAAAACTAAAAATCAACCTCAAAGCAATTGATGCTGTATATGTTTAGTGGAGCTTTACCCACAATTCTGACCTTTCCAGCTAGGATCCCTGTGACTTTGTCTGTCCCTTTTTCAATTGGAGCCATTGGACTTTGCTGGAAGTGTACCTCAGAAATTCTGCCTAAATAGCTTTGATGGTCTAAAGGACATCTGATCTAGTGATAAAGACTGCATTTTGGATTTTTATTATTAAGTCCCATAGAAAGGTTCCTGCTGCAATCAAGATTTATAACTTTCCAGTTATCCCAGATCTTCATCTTCTGGTCAAAAATGAATTCTATGATGTGTTCCTTTTCCACAGACAGATGTCTGATATCCCAGCCAATATTGGAGTGAGGGTCTGGAAGTTTAATATTAATTATGCATATTACTTACTTATTCACTGCAGGATATGGTATTTTGGACTCAATCATACAGATTCCCTGAGTTATCCTCCCAAGAAGTGATAAAGGTTGCTGTTTATCTCAGTATTGAATTAGTAATAAGCCCACCCACAGTAATCTCCAGAACAGCACCCTATCTGGCCCAAGCTCAACTGAAAGCAGCCAGGTGGCAAGAGTACTACAAATGCAGTATAACCTGAATGGCATATTGACCTGAAAATGTCTCTCAGTAATCTCTCAATGAGCAACTCAGGGGCTGTGCTAAAGCAAAATCAAGAGGGATCAGAGGTACTTCTGTTTACAAGATATGCAGGTAGTTCACATGGGCTAATAGAGAGTTTAAGAGGGACAATCCACAAAGAGAGCAAGATTGTCATGAACTCAAGAATTGCTTACCAAGATCAAGGATATCACACTTGAGATTTGTAACATAAAGGAACAGAAGAAGGCTTCACCACTTTGCATTGCCTATACTAATGTTCACAACCACAAATTGAATGGTCCTCTACAAATACATCATGAAGAACATGACAAGGATGTTGTACACTATGAGGATAATACTGGAAGTGACCATCAACCACCTCACAATAAGTGCAACCCAGGACATTGTGTTCTAACTCAATGCCCAGCTCCAAAAGACTCCACTTCATCTTCTCCACTGCTTCCTTTAACCCATCCCTCTGAAGAATTGAGTGAAACTCTTGAAGGTGAGAGGCTGTGGAAGATAGTGCTTTCAACCTCCAATGGGTTTCTGAAGACTGTGGAAGACAATGCTGCTGAGAATGCTGCTGAGAAGATTCCTGAGGACAGGGCTGGATATGTGAAGTCTGCCATGAAGACCTGTGACAATGACAGCAATGGTGGGCCTCGCTGGAAGCAGTGCCAGGAGGAGGAGGACTGGGACTCAAGTGAGGGGAGGGAAGAGGGAGTGGAAGATCCAGGCACTCCCTTAAAGACAGTTGACTCATGGACAATGTCAGGGAGGATGGGATCTATGAAGAGGGGGGGTTGCTCCATATGACTGTCTTCACTATCGGAAGGGAGACTTCCACAGGAGAAGAGTTCTCCCATCTGAGTAAACAATTTAGCCATCAGTGACCAATGCTTCTCATCATAATAATAGAGAACAGGCTGGAGGGTGACTGACAGCAATTTGGACTGGGCTATCTTCCCTTTGTAGGAGGCCAGTCAGTTCTTCATCATCTCCAATTCCTGCTCCAAGTGATTGATATGATAGACCAGATGGTCCTGAACCTTGGTGTGGTCAACATGCAGCTGACTAGAGGTCTCTTCATTGATGCGCAAACAAACCACTTCATTGTGCAATTGCTCCAAGCTGGTAGGAGGACATTGATAAATTCTCTTCCCAGCATGATAGGAGAGATCAGTCTATAACATTGAGTCAGTTGACAAGAACATCCTTATCAGACCACCCAGATATACCAATGCAAGAGAACTGAAGTCCTCTTCATGATTAATGCCCCATATTTCCTCATGAGTGCCAGAGGAAGTAGGGAAGGTGGTGTTGACAGGCATAGCAAGTGGCAGACAAGAGGAGAAGAGTGTAGCTGAGAATTGATGGGGAGAAAAGAGACAGAGCTTGATTGGTGAGGGAACAGCCCACCAAATGTCTATCATTATAAAGGAACCAATTGAGCCCTGAAGCCTAACCCTGAACCTGATGACTCATCATTCCATCAGACCCTTCCATCAAATAAGTCCAAATGGAGCTTAAATGATGGGGAGTTAAGATCCAGAGATTTCTCCAAGATTGGGGATTTCTCCCTGAAACACCATCAACCATCAAAGAAGCACAGCCCAGGTTCTGATGGAAGAAGAAGTTATCAAAACTTACTAGAACTTTCCATCCCTTTCTATATGATTCCTTCTGATTCTATCTGCAGTCAATATGAGTCATATCTAGTCATAGTTAGTCATTCTTAGATGCCTCCAAGAGAAGATGGACTTTGATTCAGAATTAGTACCACTGATGTAAGCAGGACCAGAGAGTATATAAGGATGACCCCTCAGGCCACCTTTTCCCTATCCTCAATCTTCTCTGTACCCCCCCTACTCCACCAACAGTAAGTTGGTACCCAATAAACTGCTTTACTCATTTACTCACATACTTGGCAGGATCCTCCTGCCTATTGTATGTTGCCTCCCTCTCACCCAAACCCCAATCTCCTCTCCCCATTCCCTCTTAATCTCATAAAAGATATCAGGAACTGTCAGGGCCTCTCTCACCCTAAACTCCTAGAGCGCCTGGATAGTCTCCAAACTATCTCTTCTGATGATCTAACACGTCAGAGCCAGACCAGTAGGTATCCTATAACACAAAAGACAATAGAGAGTGCACTCTGGGAAATTCTTGCTTCAAACCTGGCTTCAACAGAGAAGGATGACTGGTTCCATTTGACTGAAGGGTAGAGAGAAGGAGAGTGAAGAGGATAAGAGTTCTCAGCAGAGATAATCTCACTTGTCCATAATAGCACTTGGGGCTAAGAAGGGGAGAGGATTTCCTGAGATTGAAAAGCTGAGGAATTACAGTGACTATCTACTAGGTTATATACTAGAGAGAGGGTGTGACAGTGACTATAACACCTCCACTGGAATGTCATGGAAGGGCAAGGAATAAGTGGAAACCTACAAAGGATGTGTGGGAACAATCTATCCTCAAAAGGAAGTAGAGTGGGTCTGATGACAATGAGCGGTCAGAAAGACAATAAGAAGGATGTGCCCATGAAGGTGAAACCAGAACAAAAGTGGAGCATCAAAGGACTAAGAAAGGTCTGAGATAAAAGTCCAGAACCATGATTTCATGAATGGTGTGATAAGTTGTTATCATAGAACAAGAATGGTGAAGGGATGGCAATGATGATGGAGGATGATGTAATGATGATGAAAAGTTTTGTTAGAGCTGACCAAGATGAGTGGTGATGCAAAAACTGGGCTGTACTGATGTTGATGGAGATGCATGATGGAAGATAGGGAGGTTGGACCAAAGGGAAGGATCCTAGGCATATATAAGTCTGGCAGAGATGCTGGACATACCTCATTGGATCCTCTCCAACCTTTCCCACCATGTCTCAACCAGCTCTAACAGTTTCTCTCAACAACTTCCATCTTCTAGGGCTTATACTGCTCCTACTTCTGCCTGTGTTTGGAATGCTCCTGTGGGAGGTACTGTCCATCGTATGGATCCTCGTACACACAAGGTCAACAATCATGGCAACCAGAGATACAAGACCAACCAGGAGGTACGCAAGGAGGGCCTTGACATACAAGTTGGTGGTCTAACCTTATTGTGGATGATCAATTTAGCAACAAGGGTTCATCCTGAGTTGCCCTTGATCTACAGGATGGCTTCTTTTGATGGGGGCTATCTTGACAATCGTCTTTGGGTCCAGGCAATGAGTACTGTGTGTTACATAAATGAAGAGCATAGAGGGAACATCCAAAGTGGTCCAGATGAGAACATTCTCTGGAGGATGATCTGATACGGTGTTCTTGACCACAGTGAAGAGGACAAGGTGTGGGACAGTTCCACCAGGGCTATGAGGCATAGCGCAGTTATTGGAGATCACCTCTGGTCTTTGATAGAAAAAGAACAGGAAAAGGTTCTTCTTCTTTTCTTCTTTCTGTTGTTTTGAAGGAAGAACTGATGGAGATTTCCAGAGTGATTGATTGGAGCGTGAGCTGCACATGGCAAAGATTGACCATAGCTCTTGGTTACAGAAGTGGAACAGATGAAGATGGCCTTGGGGCTCGTGGCAGATAGCAACAAACAATGCGACTTGAAGTATGATCGGGAGTTAAACAAGCATCAGGACCAATTGGATTGCCACAGGGATGAAATTGACAGAGTTTGTCAACACAAGGATGAAGTGATCTCCTTGAGGGATGACTTGGTTAAGGTGGAGATTGAGCTCTCCAATATGAAGGATCACTTGTGTCATTGTGGTGATTCAGTATGTGCATGAACTTGTTTATCTCAATGTTTGATTGATCGTCTTCTAGGGGTATCACCTTGTTCGAGCTAGCCAAGTTGGGAGCGACCATGATGATGAAGAGTCGAAGCTCAATTATATCATGTTGTCTGCATATCATACTCCTCCTGTCAAAGGAGAAGGTCTTGTGCCTGTGGAGGAAACCGAGCAACATCCTCAAGATGTTGTGTTCTTTCATCTTACTCCTCAAGATGAGGGAGGACATCCTCAAGGGGAAGAGATCAGAGATGGGGAAACAGATCAGGTAGGAGATCTGTAATGTATTGTTAAATGTATTACTGATGTCCTTCTCTAGTTCACCAGTGTATTGGCTGAACAACCTCTATGGAACAATGTTGGAGGTTGGGAAGCAAACAAGGGTCTACCTGTTTATGATGAAAGTTGTGATCTCTTGGAGGAAGAAGAGCACAAGCTCCAAAAAGAAGAGGTTCGTTGTTGTTATGTTCCCAGTCTGGGATATCGCAGGGCTCGAAGACTTAAGCCCTATCCTCAAGCACGCAAGTCCTGTTGTGCCAGGTGAAGTGGAACTCCCACTGTTGAGGACAGTGATACCAAGTTCAGAGGAGGACTCATTGCAATCGAGCCACTGTCTGAGTTCTGTCACGATGAGTCCTTCAAGTCTCGATGAAGCAGAGGTTTGTGTTCTCCTAATGAACATTTGTCTGACCATTGGTATGGTGGAGGAGGAGATGAACCTCTCATTGTCTTTGCCTGATGACCAGGAGAGACTTCAAGGGATTATGAGTCAGGTGCCAGTCAGGAGTCTTGAGGGGTGGAGAGGTTGAGTAATGTATCGGATAGACACCAGTCAATGGGAGATAGAACTGCATGTTCCCCTCATATAGAGGAAGGGGATCAGATCTTCTTGACTTTGACTGATGCCCATGATACTCCTGAGGGGTCTGCTTCTCCAGTGTCATACCACAGCAAGATTTTGGACTTTGAGGGAGGTGATGAATAGTAGAAGCATCGTATCTTGTAGCACATCATTGATAAGGTTTGTAGACCTTGAATCAATTTGTGTTTTTTGTTCTTGAAGTCATGTGATCGTGACTTGAAGGGGAAATAGAATGATAATGAACATGTTCTCAATGAATCATTACTGTCTTGAGTTTGAGTTTTGAAGTTTTTATATGGCTTTTTGTTAGCATAGCAAACACACTGACAGGAGTGACCATAGGGATGATGAAGGGTCAGAGTTCAAATACGCTGTGTTGTCTGCATACCACACTCCTCCTGTCAAAGGAGATTATCTTGTGCCTGTGGAGGAACCAGAGCAGCATTCTTGTGATGTTGTGTTCTTTTGTCCAACTCCTTGTGATGAGGAGGAACATCTTTAAGAGGAAGAGATCAGGGATGGGGAGACAAATTAGGTAGGAGATCCACAACACATTGTTAAATGCATTACTGATGTCCTCTCCTGGGTTCCTGGAGTGTTGGCCAAACAACCTCTGTTCTGGAACAATGTTGGAGGTCGGGAGGCAAACAGGGATCTGCCATTTACAACAAAAGTTGTGATCTCTTGAAGAGCACAAGCTCCACAAGGAAGAGGTTCGTTGTCATTATATTCCCAGTTTGGGATATCAAAGGGCTTGAAGATCTAAGCCCTACCCTCAAGCATGAAAGTCCTGTTGTGCCAAGCAAAATGGAACTCCCTCTGTCAAGGACAATGAATCTGAGTTCCAAGGAGGTCTCATCACCATTGAGCCCTTGTCTGAGTTTGCTGACAATCAGTGGTTCTCCAACCTTGAACATGGCGGAGATGCAAGTTCTGTTGATGAATGTGTGGCTGACAATTGGTGCAGTGGAGGAGGAGTTCTCTCTGTCTTTGCCTGATGATGAGGAGAGGTTGTAAGGGATCATGAGCAATGTTCCAGTTAGGAGTTTGAAGGGATGGAGAGGACAAATTGTGTATCAGTTGGACACCAGTCAGTGGGAGATGGAGTTGCATGTTCCCCTGGGGTTGGAGTAAGGGGATCTCATCTTCTTGACCTTGACTGATCTCCATGATGATTTGTTCTCTCAACTGGTTTCTCCTGCATTGTATCATGGTGAGATCTTGGACTTTGAAGAAGGCAACAAATAGAGTATCCATCATAGCATGTTGTAACATCATCAATAAGGCTTGTAGGCCTTGAATCAATTCATGTTTCTTGTTCTTGAGTTGTATATTCATGTATTGTAAAAGTGAGAAGAAGGTTTTGTTATTGAGTTTTGAAGTTTTTATTTGGCTTTTGTTAGCATTGCAAACATGCTGATAGAAACAATTTGTGGACTCAATGCTTGTTGACAGGCCTACAGGTTAACCAGACCTATGGCCAACTCATGCACTGTGCCTACTATTGTCCTTTTAGTTCTTTGGATTTAGGGTATCCCACCCCTCCATTCCTCTCTACTGCCGATCATTACTTTGAGTGGAAATCCAAATTTAATCCCAATAAAGTACTTGGAACTATCCAATTCAGTGTCCATCCTAGTTTTCATAGTGACGTTCCATTCAACATCCAAGTCACTAATCCCATCTTTCAGTGCCCATCTATCATCATTTGTTGGTGGGACATTCCTGCTGCCTCACCAGGTCAAGTTTGCACTTGGGTTGACAAACTAGGAGAAACCATCAGAGTAGAAGAGATATCTGGTTGTTCAAACGTCAATTGTTTGAACTCATTGACAAGTTTTGGAAGCCTGTCTTTCCTTATGATCACAAGTCTCCCAATCTCTGTCCATCACATTCTCCCAGATTACCCTTAACCCCCTTTCACCCTATTACACTCCATCCCCAATTGTACACTACACCTCTGGTGCCTAGCAACAAGTAAGCAGGCATCCAACCCTGACAAAGATCTGGTCTCTACATCCCCTCTCTTGGAGGACTCCAAACTGCTATTCAATCCCAAGAAGCATTTCATTGTCATTGTATATTGCATGTTGGTATAGCGGAGTACTTATGCTAACATCATACCTATTGAAGACCTTTCCAGTTACTCTGAAAGTCATTCCTTCAAGGTCATGGTCTTCTACAGCCCTTGATAAAGTCAACTTCCTCTCTTTCCCTTCCACTTTTGATCACCTGGACATTAATCTTGAGATTGTCTCTTCTTTAAAAGGCATCTTCAAGATAGCCCACTCTGGTTCAATCACATCCAATGCAACCCTTCCCCCATTTTCTCTGGCAAAATTTATATCAAACAACTTTATTTCACTGATGCAAATGGTGCACTCAGGTGTTACTGTAGATCTTAAAAAAACTCATATCTATTCTGAAATGATTTGCTTGGACTGGCCAGGATTTTGCTTGACTTCATCTACCAGTTCATCTAAAGCTACAGTAGAGAGAATGGGGATTTTCTGGTCCTGTTGAACAGCTCTTGTTACCCTCCTACTTGCTCATTGCTAGGTTCTGACCCACAATCCACATGGTCTATCCTGGTTTCTTGTATCACAGGGTTTTACTGAAGTTTCCTAACCAGACCTCATTGTCAGAAGATTCCTCAGACCATTCAACAATATGGAGATCCCTCAAAAATGGAAGGATCAGCTCCCTGATAAAGGAACTCAGTTGTGATGGAATCAACTGTATTAGATATTATGTACCTGATAAAGGAACTAGTATAATAGTTAGGATTATGAGTGAGCGTAACGAACGAATGAGACTACGAACCTCAGTTGTGACGGAATCAACTGAGGGAAGAAAAAGAGAAAAACATAAGCGAGTGTATGGTATGTTTATCTACGGGATGATCCGGCGGTATCGTATGTTACTTCGTAACGTTAACACTCCCCCTCAACAAGAATAGGTGTTGGATGAAATCAAGAAAGTCCGAGCAAGGAGCAGCTGCTGTTGAGTTTTTAGATTTCTTGTGCTTACTAGCAGAGCAAGAAATAGATTTGTTCCTGTTGGATCTGACAATTGTAATTGTATGCTCGTCCCTAGTAACCGGGGGTATGGGCCATCAGCCATCACCTGTCAATGAGTGATTGGGTTACACCCTCATCTCCAGTACCATAACTCCGGGCCCCCCCCCATCAAAGCATATTTGGGAGGATGACCAATCGTGGGAAATACCTCCCCTGGCCTCCCACCCCTCCGGGTGCCTATTTGGGTGGCCACACTAGCCATATTTGGGCAATATATTTTGATTGGCTTACCTAAGTATCATTTCATTGGCTGAATCAAAAAGCACACACACAAAAACCTTTGAAATAAAATGCGAGAAAAATACCGGACCCTGCAGAATGCCAAATCCGTAAAATCCCGCTAAACGCGATTTCAAACGGACGAGAATTGAGCGAGATATGCTCAATTTTCGAACAGGGACTGAGCGGGCATTGCCAGCTCATCGCGCGGATTGATGGGACTGATCGCGATTTCCTTTTTGAGGAAACGTAGCGCCTGGACTCACGCCTGGGATGCAGCCCGTCCCCCTGCGATTGGGGACTGCACAGGTAGGTTAGGGCCTAGCCCTTTGATATATCGGCCATACTAACAGGTGTCTAGGGTTTGACACCGTTCTGGCGTCGTCCGGCGCAGGTCCGGTTACCCTTATCCGGGGGATTGGGGAAATAAATCCCCCTATCGTGGGTTCAATAGGTAAGCGTTCGCTCAGCCATTCTCACTGGGGGCAAGGGGTGATGTACTGACACAGTACATTGCAAGTACATTGCAAGTTCTGGGGCTAAAGAACTAATCATGCACCAAACTGGCACATGTTTAGCATATTCAAAATATACCAGACAG